>JGI24712J26585_10003191_pt1 | contig 13024 bp, 12 predicted proteins | sample BioPla3DNA2_FD_26585 | JGI IMG/M metagenome (IMG submission 26585) | reverse complement strand
TCTTTTTTGCTCTTTTTTCAAAAATTATTTCTATCAATTTTCAACCTTATTTTCATACAAAGACAAAATAAATTGGCTTTTTAAGGGTCGACTATTTAATAAATTACATTAATATTTGATTTTGCAAAGATACAGTTTTTTTATAATCAACAAATAAAAAAAACAATACATTTTTCCAAAAATTAACGTTCGTTTAAACAAAGTATTATAAATAAAACACTTACAAATATGGGTAGTTGAAAAAAAAATACTATTTTTGATTTTGCCAACTTAATTAACTACATCCCAAACTTTTAACTATTCAGCAAAAAAAATAAATTTAGTTTAATAAAGCAGTTCTACAAAATAGCTATTGCTTATAAAAGTTGCCGACTTTCGTAAATACTGTTTCAAAATCATCGTCAACTTGTTTGGATACTCCATAAGGTGAAGGAAAAGGATTTTCGTGAGTATATTTTCTATCAAAATCCAATTCATCGACTTGAATATCAATATCACGATACGCTCCTTTAAGCGTATTTATCACTTCAAAAGAAGGGACAACCTTATCTTTTTGAAGCGTTATGGCATAAATATCATTTGCATGCTTTTTCAACATTTCTTCTCTAAACAATCTACCTTTTTGATAATCAAGCATTGAGTAAAAAATCTTTCCTTCTAAATGATCTTCTAACATATAGTGCTTTAATAAATTATCTTTTTGCAAAAACGCATCCAAATGCTCCACTAAAAACGAATACAATGCAACGCTTGCTTCACTGTCAAGGATATATTTTGAAACCGACGATAATCGGTTAAATGTTGCACCACTACAAAATAAACAGACCTTTGTTTTTGGAAAATAATTTTTATAATCGGTCAATTTCAAAATGAGGGCAAGAAAACCTCCTATTGAATAGGCAAATATATCAAATTCAAAATCTTTATGGATATAAGGATGTCTCCCCTCTTTACAATCTTCAATAAACTGAATCACATCATAATAAGTCTGCAAACCGGACCATATAAAACGTTGCGGCATAGAGTGCAAACGCATACTTATAGCGACATTGGATAAGGTAGAGTCTACAATATTAGGATATCTTTTTTTTCTGCTTTCACTTAGTTTATACATCTCTCTCGCATTGCTCCATGTTTTTGGTGCTCGCTGCATGTGAAAAGCTATGGGGAATAAAACGACACTACTTCCCGTTCGTTCACAAATTGTTTTTGCCCAAGGAATGTATTTGTCCCAATTTTTCTCATTGAATCCATGGAAAAGAAATGTGATTTTTTTCGTGTTTTCCGTTTTTTCGGGTACTATTATCTGATAGTTAAACGATTTATTTTCTTCAACATCAATATCTTTCACACACATACTGTCTTCGCAGGTACCAATATCGGTGTGAAAAAGATAATTGCTTCTTAAATCTATGCCGTGTTTTACACAATAATAGTCGGAAACACCTGTCAATATCTTATAGGATAAAGATTTAAATGGGTATTCTTTTAATTCGGTTTTATTACTCATATACTTTTACAAAAACTTATCTTTATTATATATATACTTCTATTATTTAATTGAAAACTTCACATAAATACTTGAAGTAAGTTTAATTTTTTGAAATTGAATTTCAGTTTCTTTGTTGTCATAGACTTTTTTCAAACTTGATACTACATTTCTTGATGCCATAACTTGAATCTCCGAACCGAAAATTGTCTGCGGATTTTCTGTTATTATCAGGGGTTTCCCTGTCTGCTCGCCAATTGCGGTCAACAAATAGTCTGCTTTGTCCTTTGCAGCTTTTATAGCCAAAATTCTAACTTCTTTTCTTAAACTGTCAATTTTCGAGTGATTTACTTTGGAAATAAATGCATCGGTAATTTCTAATTTTTCAAGTTCTTGAAACATTCGTCCAAGTTCGATAGCATTCTTTACTTTTAAAGTATACTCTTTTTTTGTTAACACATCTTTCTTTTTCCATCGTACTGTTACATAGTCAGCATTTACGTCCGACAAATAAAGGTTGCTCAAATCAATATCCAGCGACTTTACAGCATTTTTCAATTTTTCTTCTTGTTCTTCAATGCTTATTTTTACTTTGTCCACATACTTTTCAACTATAACGATGCGAATAAAGATTTCGTCGGGAATAACTTCTTTTTCAGCCATTCCTATTACTTCAATATAGGGAAGTTCTTCTATTTTTGTTGTATTAATTTGTCCGAAACTCAATAAGGTCGTTGAAAAAAACGCCATTATTACAATCTGTTTTATTTTATTTATCTTCTTCATTTTTTATAGATTATTAAATGTACGTAACTATTATGCAAAAATAATATTTTTCATTTTTATATTCAACATTATCGTAACTCGAAATTTGTTCCGAGATACACTCTGCGTACTGCTTCGTCATTGGCAAGTTCTTCGGGCGTTCCTTCTCTAAACACTTTTCCTTCTAACAACAAATAGGCTTGATTAGTAATGGCAAGCGTTTCGTGAACGTTGTGATCGGTAATCAGAATCCCTATGTTTTTATCTTTTAACTTATAGACTATCTGTTGAATATCTTCAACTGCAATGGGGTCAACACCAGCAAAAGGTTCGTCTAAGAGTATAAATTTCGGATTACTTGCCAAAGAGCGGGCAATTTCCGTTCTTCGACGCTCACCTCCCGACAATTGTATCCCTTTGCTTTTTCTTATTCGCTGCAACCCAAACTCTTCCAATAAACTTTCTAATTTTTCTTTTTGTTCATTACGCGATAATTTGGTAAATTGCAAGACTGCTTTTAAATTGTCTTCAACGGATAATTGACGGAAAACAGATGCCTCTTGTGCCAAATAACCTATACCGATACGTGCCCGTTTATACATTGGCAAATGAGTAATTTCCTTATCATTAATAAATATTTTTCCCGCCAATGGCTTAATGAGTCCTACTATCATATAAAAAGAAGTCGTTTTTCCGGCTCCGTTAGGACCCAATAGACCCACTATCTCACCCTGTTTTACTTGTATACTTACATCGTTAACAACCGTGCGATTATGGTATTTTTTAAAAAGACCTTCGGTACGTAAAATATCTGCGTTTTCCATTTTATTTAAACAATTTAAAAATATCGTTACCAAAAACAAATATCATTAATGCTATTAATATTACCCAACCGACAGTGAGTGCATATTCCATAAATTTATCAGGCAGTTTTCTTCCGATAATCATTTCTATTAAAGTAAACAACACAAAACCGCCATCTAAACCGGGTATAGGTAAAATATTCATAAAAGCCAAAATAAGAGAAAGCAGACCTGTAATATACCAAAATTTAGCCCATATCCATTTTCCGCCGTAAATTTGTGCTATGCCAATAGGTCCGGAAACCGATTCGCTCGCATTTTCTTTACCGGAAACTATCTTTTTCAATCCTTTAACATTCAATTTCAGCATTAACATGGCATCTTTCCATCCATAAACAAATGCTTGAAAAAAACTGTAATTCTGTAATTCATAAGGGGCTGCATTAATTCCTATTCCTATTTTTCCCGTAGAATCCAACACCAAAGATTTTGTTAATGTATCGCCTTCTCTTAGAATGGTCAAATCTATTTCTTGATTGGCAAATTTGCCGATGTTTTCTTCAAAACTTCCCCAAACTCTCACATCAACAGAATCGTTGATAGCTAAAATAATATCTCCCTTTTCTATCCCTATTTTTTCAGCTGTAAATCCTTTTAATACGGTATCAACGGAAAAAGCAAAATTGGAAGGACTAATAAAGTTTTTGCCTGTTTTCAGCAAATGATAGCTTTCTTCGCCAAGCACCACATCTAGTGTCTCACGATTACGTTCGACCGTAACAATAGAGCCGAAAAACATTTCGGGACTAACCGCATCTTGAAAACGCTCTACCGCTTCGCCTTGTACGCCGATGATTTTATCACCGCTCATAAAACCTATTTCTCTTGCCATTTCATGAGCGTAAATTCCGTCTTTTACAGCCTCATTGGGAAGATATTTTTTTTCGTAAACACCCAAAATCATAGCAAACAGCAACACGCCTACAATAAGATTGATAACAACGCCTCCTAAGACTACTATCAAACGTTGCCATGCCGGTTTTGAACGAAACTCCCATGATTGCGGTTCCGATTGCAAATTTTCAATGCTTTGTGTTTCATCTATCATGCCTGCTATCTGGCAATAGCCACCCAACGGCAACCACCCCAAGCCATACTCGGTATTATCGGGATGTTTTCTCCAATCCGTATCATCTAATTTCGAGATGTCGATGTTTTTATATTTCTTATTTCCTTTTTCGTCTAAAATGGGATTGCCGTTTTCGTCAACTACTAATTCCGTATCAGGCAAGTTTTTAGAGAAAAATTTATAGTGTAATTTCCCATTTATTTTTTTCAACTTTACCAACGAAAACTTCGGATTAAAGAAAATATAAAATTTATTGACGCGTATGCCAAATATACGTGCGGCAATAAAATGTCCAAACTCGTGAATAAGTACTAAAAAAGATAAGCCCAGTATTAATTGGGCTGCCATAATCAATCCTGTCATAAATTATTTTTTATTTGAGAAGCAATTTGTCGTGCTTCGTTATTTATTGCTATATAATCTTCCATTGTCGGTTGTGCAATAGTTGTCGTTTTTGCTAAAGTTTCTTCTATCACGATAGGAATTTGTAAAAATTGTATTTCTTCGGATAGAAAAGCCTCCACAGCTATTTCGTTGGCAGCATTCATAGCACAAGGAAATACCCCACCCTTTTCAGTAGCCTGATAAGCAAGGTCTAAACATCTAAACAGTTTTTTATCGGGTTCGCTGAAACTTAAACTCGGATAGTCGGTAAAGTCGAAGCGTTTCAATTCGTTATCCAAACGATGCGGAAACGAAAGTGCATAAATAATAGGTAAACGCATATCGGGCAATCCCAACTGTGCCTTGATAGAAGAATCGGAAAATTGCACCATCGAATGTATAATGCTCTGCGGATGAATTACAACTTCAATCTGTTTAGGCGATATATTAAACAGCCACTTGGCTTCTATCACTTCTAAACCCTTGTTCATCAGCGTAGAGGAATCTATCGTTACTTTATTTCCCATTTTCCAATTGGGATGTTGCAAAGCCTGTTGAGTTGTAATTTGTTGCAATTCTTTTTCGTTCATTCCAAAAAACGGACCGCCGGAAGCCGTTAGAATGATTTTTTCAACTTTATTGCCGTACTCCCCTATCAGACACTGAAAAATAGCCGAATGCTCCGAATCAACGGGAATAATCGGAACGTGATTTTCCATTGCCGATTGAGTAATAATCTCACCTGCCACCACCAATGTCTCTTTATTGGCTAAAGCGATGGGTTTTTTATGCAAAACAGCATTGTAAGTAGGAAGCAAGCCGGCATATCCGACTAAAGCAACCAACACCATATCAATACTATCCATTTCTACAATTTGCTCAAGCGAACGAGAGCCTGTAAAAACTTTGATGTCATGAGGCAACAAAGCATCGTTGACCTGTTGATAGTATTTTTCGTTTTCAATAACCACAGCATTAGGTTGAAAAGCAATAGCTTGCTTTATTAACAAATCCGCATTATTCTGAGCGGTAAGCACTTCTACTTCAAAAAATGAAGCATGTGCAGCAATTTGCTCTAAAGCTTGCCTGCCTATACTGCCTGTCGAACCTAAAATGGCTATTCTCTTTTTCATATATTAAAAATCAGTGCAAAAGTACGAAATTCTAAAACGCAAATAAACAAAATTTAGTATTTTATCGAAAACTACTATTTCGAATAATTTAATAAAAAATCAACAAAGATAACTTTTATATTGTATATCAACTTTTTATACAATTTAATTTGAATTTAAAGCTTGTTTATGAAAAAGCAAGTCTATTTTTTTATACCTTTGCAGATTATTTTTTCATTAACACATTATAGATAATAAAATTTATTTAAAAACAAAAAAATGACTAAAAATACTTGTAATAAAATCAAAATTAGCACTAACTATTTCTCTAAGAAAAAAATGCTTTTCCCCTTTGTACTTTTATTGATAAGTGTTAGCTTTAATTTATCGGGACAGCGTGTTCATAATTTGAACGATAAGAAAACGGAAATGCAGCTCAATGCTATGGAAGAAGCACCACCTCAAGATTTTTTAGAAGGAAGTAAAAACATTCGTCCTTTTACCGTCAATCCCGACTTGCAAAATTCGGTCAATGTATCTATCGGCGACAGCATTGTATTACATTTATTTGAAAACAAGAGCTACAAAGCTGTCATTCAAGCAACTTACACCGAAATTACAGGNAACTTCACCATTATTCTAAAGTTATCCGATTATCCTTTGGCGAGCGGATTCATTACGACCAATCGGAAAGGGAAATCACTTTTTTCCCTGTCCATACCCGAACTTCATCAAGAATATGTGAGCAAAGGAAATGTGTTTTCGCCCATTGATTTTTTAATTGAAATAGAGGAAAGCGGTATAGACACTAACTTGAAAAACGATTACATAGAAATTCCCGACAAAATTCAAGGAATAGAATTAAAAGATGATGAAGGATTTATAATAGAAAAAGATGCTATTCCCGATACCGAAGCCGAAGAGTATCCTTGTTCCAAAGACCCTAATCTGAAAGGAAGCGACCCTGCCACTATTGACTTATTAATCGTTTATACGCCGGCTGCTAAGGCGTGGGCTGACACCAACACTAACGGAATAGAAAATGCCATTGCAGGTGCTATGGCAAAAACGGCGGAAGTAGTAGGAAATCAAAAAAACGGCGATACCCTAAGATTGGTACATACTGCATTGGTTAACTATGTAGAAGACGGTAGCGACCAAATGAGTACCGATTTAGACCGTTTGAGACGCACCAATGACGGCTATATGGACGAAGTACATCAATGGCGAAAAGAATACCAAGCCGATATCGTTATTCTTTTTGAATTTTACCCGCCTACGGTTGGCGGATTGGGCTACGTATTATCCGATGCCGATAGAGGGCGATATGAATACGCTTTCAATGTCTGTCGCATACAACAAGCGTACAACGACTTCACTTCCATACACGAAATGGGACACAACTTAGGAATGCGACACGACAGAGAAAACAACTCAGGAACACCGCTTTATCCTTACGCTTTCGGCTGGAGATGGACAGGCAACAGCGGTACGGTATGGCGTTCGGTGATGGCTTATTCACCCGGACAAAGAACCCCCTGCTTTTCCAACCCCTATCTGTATCACGACGGAGTACCGACAGGAAACGACTCTTCCAACAATGCACGTGTTTTTAGAAATACCAAACATACCGTCGCTTTTTACAGCGATATAATCAACAACTTACCCGAAAAACCTAAAAATGTTATCGTATCGAATGCAACTGCCAACGGTGCTACTTTTAGCTGGGATAGCAACGAAAATGCTGCCGGCTATAGAGTCTATCTACCTTCGGGAAGCGGTTATACTTATTGGAGTACGACGAAAGCATCTTATACGGTAAATTATCCTGCTAGATTTTCCCCTTGTACTATGTATCAAATATGGATTGGCACCGTCAATAACTGCGGAGATGCTACATTCGGAGATACCGTTACCTTTTGGACAAAATGCAATAGCGACCCATCGGTTACCACTTTAGAAGCTACCGATATATCCAATCATTCGGCTACACTTCATAAAACAGTAAGCGACAACGGAGACGCTATTTTAACAGAAGGATTTTATTATAAAGATGTCCATACCGAGACTTGGCTACACAGCGCTGACAGCATTTTAAGCGGACTTAGTCCCAGCAGCAAATACAAATTTTATGCTTATGCAACAACAGCAAAAGGAACATACAACGGAAGCGTACTGACATTCATTACTTCGACCGACGAACCTTGTGAAGCACCTATCGAACTTGAGGTTCCCGATGAATACATCACCATCAACTCTGCTTTTATCATTTGGAACGGCGATGCCGGCGAATACGAAGTAGAATATAAAAAACAAAGCAACGAACAATGGACAAAGCACACCCCTAACACGACAACCAACTCTGTTACACTTACTTCACTATCAGATAGCACGGAATATAACGTACGCATCAAAAGTATTTGCAGCACATACAACGTAAGCGAACACAGCGATACCATCTCTTTCATAACATTAAAAGATAGTTCGCCCATTTATTCAAGCACCCAAAAAAACAACTTACTACAAATTTATCCCAACCCCTTTAACAATGAAATTTTTATTCAATCGGACTTAAGAATTGAAAAAGTCGAACTTTATGACGTTTTTGGAAGTATATTATTTACTGAAAATAATTTCGATACTAAAATAATCGTTCCTACTCTAAGTGCCGGTATTTACATACTAAAAATACATACCGAAAACGGAGTGAAATTTTCTAAAATTGTCAAAGAATAGAACAAATCTTTGTTAAAATCAACCCGAAAAATCATAAACATTTCATAGTCAAAACCATAATTTTTCACATTATAACAAAAACATTTGTTTTAATTTAGTACTTTTGTAAAGTTTTATTAATCACTAAATAAATATAATAAATATGGAAATATTAGCCGACAGAATATTGCAAATGTCAGAATCGGAAACCTTAGCTATGACCAGAATAGCAAGAGAACTTAAAGCACAAGGAAAAGATGTTATCAGTTTGAGTATAGGTGAACCTGATTTTAACACACCCGAAATAATTAAAGAAGCCGGTAAAAAAGCTATTGACGATAATTACACCCATTATCCGCCGGTGCCGGGATACGCCGATTTAAGAGAAGCTATCAGTAAGAAATTCAAAAGAGATAACAACTTAGACTATAAGCCGGAACAAATCGTTGTTTCAACAGGAGCTAAACAATCTATTTTTCAAACCGTTATGGCTTTGGTCAATCCGGGCGACGAAGTTATTATTCCCGCCCCTTATTGGGTATCGTACAAAGAAATTGTAAAAGTAGCCGAAGCTAAAACTGTTTTTATTGAAACTAATTTGGAAAATAATTTCAAAGTTACGGCAAAACAATTGGAAGAGCATATTACACCTAAAACAAAACTCATTATGTTTAGCAGCCCTTCCAATCCTACGGGTATGCTTTATACAAAAGAGGAATTAAAAAGCATAGCCGACGTGTTAGTCAAACATCCTCATGTGTTTGTGATGGCAGATGAAATCTATGAACACATTAATTTTGAAGGCAAACATGAAAGCATTGCACAATTTGATTATATTAAAGAGCAAATCATTACAGTAAACGGTGTCGCAAAAGGTTTTGCAATGACAGGATGGCGTATCGGATTTATAGGCGCACCCTTAAAAATTGCACAAGCTTGCAATAAACTGCAAGGACAAGTAACCTCAGCCACCTGCTCTATCGCTCAACGTGCAACAATAAGCGCTATGGAATTAGACCCGACTAAGAGCAAAGACATTATTAATATGCGTAATAAATTCTTAGAACGCAGAGATTTAATGTATAAATTATTAAAAGAAATTCCCGATATAGAAGTAATCCTTCCGCAAGGAGCTTTCTATTTCTTCCCCAAAGTAAATGCTTATTACGGAAAATCCTATGGTAAATACACTATCAACAACAGCAATGATTTAGCCATGTATCTACTCTATGAAGCCAATGTAGCTTTGGTGCCGGGTGTCGCTTTTGGCGACGACAACTGTATACGTTTTTCATACGCTACATCCAATGAGCTACTTATTGAAGCCGTTCGTCGTATAAAAGAAGCCCTATTACAATTAAAATAAATTTTATTTATATAAAAAACTTGTATGCAATTAATATTTGCTACCCATAACCGACATAAACTTCAAGAGATACAATCTGCATTGAACGATGCTTTTCAGATAGTATCTCTGAAGGATATGGGGCTGAACGAAGATATTCCCGAAACAGGAAATACAATTACGGAAAATGCCTTATTAAAAGCACATTACGTTTATAATCTGTATCATAAGCCCTGCTTTGCCGACGATACGGGCTTGGAAATAGAAGCCCTCAATGGCAGACCGGGAATTTATTCGGCTCGCTATGCCGGCGAAAATTGCAATTTTGACGATAATATGAACAAAGTATTATCGGAAATGCACAACAGCTCGAACAGAAGAGCTTGTTTTACAACAGTTATAGCACTGATAATAAACGACAAACAATATACGTTTGAAGGAAAAGTAAAAGGTGAAATTTTATCGGCAAAAAGAGGAAATCAGGGATTTGGCTACGACCCTATTTTTCAACCCGAAGGCTATACGATAAGCTTTGCCGAAATGAGTACGACACAAAAAAATCGCATTAGCCACAGAGCAATAGCATTAGAAAAACTTATTGCATTTCTAAAAACAATAAAAGATTGATAAACAAATTAAAATGAAAAAAATATCCGTTTTATTGATAATAATGACACTATTTGCTTTAAGTAGTAAAGCACAACTATATTATGGCAAAGATTTATTTGGTAGACTAAAAATTGTAAATGATTCCGTATGCACGGTTACTTTTATTTCATGGATGGATATTCGTTCTGAAGACACTTGTTCTTTTCGCAAACAAGGTGATACATTATGGCTTTCTACTAAAGCCAGAATACGTTACAGAGTTAATGTTTATGATAAAAACCAACCTGTCTTTAAACCTTGGATTCCTGTAATAATAAAAACATATTCTTATACAGCATACAATAAAAAGTATAATTTTTCTGATGAACAAACAGCAATATATGATTCTTTGACAAAAACAATTGTTCTTAATGAGAGTGGGTTTTCAGAAGGAACTTACATTATAGCTTTTCGTATTTTCGGAGAATATTATCGGGTGAAATGTGATTTTGGATATTATCAAAAACCAGAATGGAAATATTTAACCTTACAGAAAGATACTAACTATTTTCATGGAGTAGTATTTAACGAATTTCCACTATTAGTAAAAGGCAATAAATTAATTCCTATTGATGAAGAAAAACAAGTGCAATGTTGGTTAGATAATGGGTTCTTTTTTCCAAAAATGAAAATGAGTAAAAAACATAAAAAATACAATATTATCAACGGGAATTATATAGGATTAAGAAATTTACCGACAAAAATGAAGGGTTTAGAGAAGTTAAAACCGTTACCCCGCAAATATATAAAATATTTAGATAATGCTCGATAAAATGGGTAGTACCCGGCAGTGCCCCACCTTATACTTTTGAAATAAAAACGAGAGCAAATGATAAAAATGAGAGCAAGCAATAGAAGTCAAAGCAACATGGTCAACAACAATTAAATTAGAATAAAAAAAATCAAAATGAAAACAAAAATCGGATTATTGTCAATTTTCATTATACTGCTTATAATAGGATGTATAAACAAAGAAAAGCAAGTACCCAAAGATAAATTTTATGCAAACACAGGTGGATGGGGTGAAATGAGATTTCCTCTGATAAAACCTTTTTATATGTTTTGTTATGATGGTAAAAATTGGTTGGTTTATGAAGATGAATTGGATGATTATGATGACGGTGGCTGTTCAATATTTGAAGTTAAACGACTTCAAATGTTGAAAGACCTTTTTTTATTTAGGTCCTACGGTGATAGTTTAGCGGTTACAATTAATGGGGAAAGACAATCCGAAGGTTGGTTTGTAATGGATGTCAAGCATAAAACTATTAATGGATATACCGATTATACTATTTTTAAAGATACGCTTTATTCTCGTTATAGAATAACAAATATTGATACATTACTTTGGCGTACGCCAAGAAGTTATTACGAAGAGTTTAAAAAAGAGCGATTTATGCCGTGGTTTCCGGATAGTATTGTACAACAGCAATAAATTCTATGAATAAACAACATAGGTAGCGTCCCACCTTATTCTTTTTAACCGCAAAGAACGCAAAGAGTTTACGCAGAGGACGCAGAGGATTCCGTTTGAAAATTTTCCACTAACTATTAATACTAATCTATAACATGTGTCAACTTTTTTTAGGACATGACACGCGACACATGACAATTATTTCTAAATTCTAATTTCTAATTTCTAATTTTTTAACCGCAAAGAAACTCTGCGACCTTTGGGAATCCTTTGGGAACTCTGCGGTAAAAAAATAAAAGAAAGGTAAATATTTATTTTTTATTGATTGAAACAAATAAAAGTATACTTTTGCAACGTTAAAAAATAAAAAAACTGTCCTAATAAAGGGGGACACTTAATAATTATGAAAGAAAGTTTTAAAAAAAATATTTTAATTGTAATTATCTTTGCTATTATTGGGTGTACAGAAGATATTCCTATAAAAAAGATTGAGATAAGAAAAGTAGATTTCGCAATTACTTCTATTATTACTGTGGACTGTAATAACTTAGAAAATTATTTTAAAGAAGAATTGGAAACTATTATTATTGAAGATAAAAGCAAAATTGAAAAAATATTTAAAATTATTTCTAACTTAGAAAACGATACAAGTAATTATAAACCAGATGTTAGAGCTAAATTACTTATTTACTACGAAAAAGATAAAGTTGATACGATTTGCATGAGTAATGTAGGAATAATTTTGAATGGACAATCTTATTATATCAACAAAGAATTGGTAGATTTTGTAAAAAATGCAAATAATTAAATGTCTAAACACTATAATATATCTGTTAAAACCAAAATTATGAAAGAATATGCAATAGATGAAAATTTACAAAAATCTATCTTGCTTGGTAGTGTATCACCTTATGCTTTTAAAAATAAAAACGAGAGCAAATGATAAAAAAGAGAGCGAGCAATAGAAGTCAAAACGAACTGTTTGTAAAGAGTTTTCTTTCCGTGACGGCGGTTTTTTGTTAATTTTTTCAGCTGAAGGAAAAAAAGTAAAGAAAGAAATGTATATCGTTTGCAAAACGAAATAATATAAAAAAATGCACTTAACCTACAATGCAATAGACTCGCAACACGTTGTGAAACAAAGTCTCCCCAACAACCCCTCCCAGCCTCCCCAAATGGGGAGGAGCATGATAGATAGATAGTTGCAAAAAACAACCATT
>JGI24712J26585_10003188_pt1 | contig 13028 bp, 9 predicted proteins | sample BioPla3DNA2_FD_26585 | JGI IMG/M metagenome (IMG submission 26585) | reverse complement strand
GTATTGTGCCGGGACAGGCGGCAGCATTTTAATTATCGGTTCGGCTGCGGGCGTGGCTGTTATGGGTATGGAAAAGATAGATTTTATATGGTATCTTAAAAAAATATCGTGGATAGCTATAGTCGGGTATTTTGCAGGAGCAGGAGTCTTTATTGCTGAGAAAGCAGTTCGCAGTTATTTTACAACAGAAAACGCATTTGCTCAAAAAGAAATAGATTTTACAAAAGAAGGAATTAAAAAATATTTGACTTCCAATACTTTCTATATTGTACAATCCGATAATGAAAATAAGATAAAAGATAGTACGGCATTACAATTTTGCAATTTCCAAGACTACTACGGAATGTCTGTAAATTCTACACAAACTAAAAACGATGTAGTTCATTTTTATGATAAGGAAGCCAATCTTTTATTAAGCGATTTTATCGTTGATTTGAATTTTGCCGACACCTTGGCAGAAGTAGTTTATGGAAATCAACATTTATTGGTAAGTAAATTAGGAACCGTTTATTTTGTTACCGATTACGGAGCTATTCCATTAGAAAAAGCAAATTAAAAGTAATAAAATATTTTTTTTGTAAAAAAAGGCGATAGCCAATCGTTTTTAATGCTACCGATATAATAAATGGAATTTATTTTATGGTATGCCGGTGTAGCATTGACTGGAAAAATAAATATGTAAAAGTATTGATTATTAGCGATAAGTAAAAAAGATGATTTTTTATTTCTTAAAATAATGATTAATGTAGATAAAAAATTGAATATATTTTTTGTTTATAACTCTTTATTTAGTACTTTTGCAAAGTTTTTTAATAAAAGTCAATATTGTTATGAGACCAGATTTTACGAAAGTTTCTTATACAAATAAAAGGAAAGAAAATACTACAAACAATCGCACTGTTAATAGCGATACATGGACTACTGCAGAGCAGATTCCCCTTAAGTCGGTATACACCAAAGAAGATATTGAAAACTTAGAGCATCTCGATTATGCGGCAGGTATTCCACCTTTTTTAAGAGGACCTTATTCCACTATGTATGTTATGCGACCATGGACCATTCGTCAATATGCCGGTTTTTCGACTGCTGAAGAGTCCAATGCGTTTTACAGAAGAAATTTAGCAGCAGGGCAAAAAGGATTGTCGATAGCTTTCGATTTAGCTACACACAGAGGTTATGATAGTGATCACGAGAGGGTAGTGGGCGATGTCGGAAAAGCCGGAGTAGCGGTAGATTCTATTTTAGATATGAAAATATTGTTTGATAATATTCCTTTGGATAAAATGTCGGTATCAATGACCATGAACGGAGCTGTTTTGCCCATTATGGCGTTTTATATTGTTGCTGCCGAAGAACAAGGAGTGAGCTTAGAACAACTGACAGGTACGATTCAAAACGATATTTTGAAAGAATTTATGGTGAGAAATACCTATATTTATCCGCCGCTTCCGTCAATGAAAATTATTGCCGATATTTTTGAATTTACTTCCAAATATATGCCTAAATTTAATTCTATCAGTATTTCCGGTTATCACATGCAAGAAGCCGGTGCTACTGCCGATATAGAGTTAGCTTATACTTTAGCCGATGGTTTAGAATATATTCGTGCAGGAATCAATGCAGGCATGGACATAGATGCTTTTGCCCCTCGTCTTTCTTTTTTCTGGGCAATTGGAATGAATCATTTCATGGAAATAGCCAAAATGCGTGCTGCTCGTATGTTATGGGCTAAAATAGTCAAACAATTTAATCCGAAAAATCCGAAATCCTTGGCATTGCGTACGCATTCGCAAACTTCGGGTTGGTCGCTTACGGCACAAGATCCGTTTAATAATGTTGCACGTACTTGTATAGAAGCGATGGCAGCTGCTTTGGGACATACACAATCATTACATACCAATGCTTTGGACGAAGCAATAGCTTTACCTACCGATTTTTCGGCTCGTATTGCACGTAATACGCAAATATATTTACAGGAAGAAACCAATATTTGTAGAACAGTCGACCCGTGGGCAGGCTCTTATTATGTTGAAAAATTAACGAATGATATTGCTCATAAAGCTTGGCAACGTATTCAAGAAATAGAAGAGTTGGGAGGTATGGCAAAAGCGATAGAAACAGGTATCCCAAAAATGCGTATCGAAGAAGCATCGGCACGCAAACAAGCACGTATTGATTCGGGAAGCGATATTATAGTAGGAGTAAATAAATATCGTTTAGAGAAAGAAGAACCTATTGAAATCTTAGAAGTGGACAATACGGCAGTAAGAGAAGCACAAATTAGACGTTTGGCGGAATTGCGTCAAAACCGTGATCAAGCGGCAGTTGATAAAGCCTTGGCTGCTATTACCAAATGTGCCGAAACCGGAGAAGATAATTTATTAGCATTGTCAATAGAGGCTGCACGTAAACGTGCTTCTTTAGGCGAAATTTCGATGGCAATGGAAAAAGTATATGGACGTTATAAATCAAAAATAAATCTTATTTCAGGAGTGTATAATTCGGAAACAAAAGATAACGAAAGTTTTAAAAAAGCATGTGAATTAGCAGATAAATTCGCAGCGATAGAGGGTAGAAGACCTCGTATAATGATAGCTAAAATGGGACAAGACGGACACGACCGTGGGGCTAAAGTTGTTGCTACGGCTTATGCCGATATGGGATTTGATGTGGACATGGGTCCTTTGTTTCAAACTCCGGAAGAGGCAGCAAAACAAGCAGTTGAAAATGATGTGCATTTTGTGGGCGTTTCTTCTTTGGCAGCAGGGCACAAAACATTGGTACCTAAAATAATCGAAGAGTTGAAAAAATTAAATCGAGAAGATATTATGGTGATTGTCGGAGGAGTTATTCCTCCTCAAGATTATGATTTCTTGTACAAAGCAGGTGCAGTGGCTATTTTTGGTCCGGGTTCTGTCATTAGCGATTGTGCCATATTAATGTTAGAGCTATTGGTAGAAACTCGCAATTAAATTATTTATTCGCAACAATAACAGTTAAACAATTTTGATTATGTCAAGCGTTTCGCAAACAGCAGGAAAAATAACTACACATGTTTTACAAAGAATGAAGAATAATCATGAAAAGATAGCTATGCTTACAGCTTATGATTATTCGATGGCACGTTTGTTGGAAATGGCTGGTATGGAAGTGGTATTAGTAGGCGATTCGGCTGCCAATGTTATGGCAGGACACAAAACCACTTTGCCGATTACACTCGATCAGATGATATATCATGCTCAATCGGTAGTTAGGGCGGTAGAGCGAGCATTGGTGGTGGTAGATTTACCTTTCGGTACCTATCAAGGCAATTCCAAAGAAGCATTGCATTCTGCTGTTCGCATTATGAAAGAATCGGGTGCTGATGCCGTGAAATTGGAAGGAGGGAAGGAGGTCGTAGAATCTATCGACAGAATTCTTACTGCCGGCATTCCGGTAATGGGACATCTCGGTTTGATGCCGCAATCTATCAATAAATTTGGAACTTATACTGTTAGAGCAATAGAAGAAGAAGAAGCAAATCGTTTGATGGAAGACGCTTTGCTATTGGAACAAATAGGTTGTTTTAGTGTTGTTCTTGAAAAAATACCGGCGGCTCTGGCTGCCAAAGTAACAAAAGCTGCTAAAATTCCCATAATAGGAATAGGAGCAGGACACCATGTTGACGGACAAGTGCTTGTCTTGCACGATATGCTCGGTATTACGCAACAATTTTCACCGCGTTTTTTACGCCGCTATCATAATTTAAGTGCCGAAATTACCTCTGCTTTAGAAAAATATATCAGCGATGTAAAAGCTGTTACTTTTCCTAATGATAGCGAACAATATTGATTTTCATTGTTTTTTTTGTCGTTAATCGGTAAAGTTTAAGCAAGCTTGACGTAGCCTTCTATGAAAATTGTTAATTGTTATCAAAAATAACTATAGCATTTTCGTCGTTTACTCTTCTTTTAATCCAGTCTTCAATTTTTATTTTATCGGCATTTTTTAAGGATGAGCGTGCTGAGGATAGTACAATGACAGATGTACGCGGAGAGCTTGAGGTTGAATCTTTTTCCATGCTATATGCAAATGCTTCGGAGTATATGCAACGCGAAATTTGTGGAAAAATGGTTTTAATCTCTTTTAAAATAATTTCGCCTTTTAATGATATATTCATTAAGCTATCGCTTTTAGCTTCAGCTTGTTGTAGTGCAAATTGAGTGGCATTAAGTTGCCCTGCAAGTTGTTCTGTTTCAGTTTGAAATTTTTTCGTGCTTGCTTCTACATAAGATGCACCAAATCCCTCTTTTATAGTTAGTTTCGATGTGTCTATATCAATTAATAAAGCTTTGGTTTTAATGTTTTTAAAGTTGCTTTCGCTTAGTCCGTATCCCGAATAAACAAGCTCTACCGAGCGATTTTGAGCATTAACATCACTTCTTTGCAAGTAATTTCCATCTACAACCGATACCTCTTTTAAAAAGGAATCTACATTTTGATTAAAATTCTCTTCTTGTACTAATTTATAACCAAAATAGATACTTGGTATAGCTGTCAATACAATAATAGTTGTTATTCCTCTGTTCACATACTTTTTTCGTTCGACATCGATAATAGAACGAATCGGAAATTTTAAAAACTGACAAACAATCAGGGCAGCAAAGGCAATAAAAACCGTGTTAATGGTAAATAGATACAAGGCACCGAAAAAGAAATTAAATTGCAGCGTAGCCAAGCCGTAACCGGCGGTGCAAATCGGTGGCATAAGTGCGGTGGCTATGGCAACACCGGGTATTACATTTCCTTTTAGTTTGCTACTCATAGCTACAATTCCTGCTAATCCGCCAAAAAGTGCGATAATAACATCATAAATAGATGGACTGGTGCGTGCTAAAAGCTCTGAATGTGCTTCATTTAGTGGTGTAATCAGAAAATAGATTGATGAAGTTAATAAACTGACAATAACTGCATAAGTAAAGTTTTTAATTGAACGTTTGAATAGTGGAAAATCGTAAGTTGCCAAACTGTAACCCATGCCGTTAATAGGACCCATCAATGGTGAAATCAACATCGCACCAATAATAACCGCTGTAGAATTCATATTCAACCCTACCGATGCAACTACTATAGCAAACATAAGAATCCATAGATTGGTTCCTTTAAAAATAATACCCTTTTCAATCTCTTGGTGAATGGAGTTGTAATCTTCCATTTCGGAACGTAAATCGAACCAAACGGAGAGTTTTGCAATTAAGTTTTTCATACGCAAATTATCTTAAGTTTTATTTTGTTAATAATCATTTAATTACTTTTTTTTGAATTGTATGTTATGTTAAGTTCAGATAAAACAACAAGCAGTAGTATCCCAAAAGGTGTAATTTTTTGCAAAAATAGTATTTTTACCCATAGAATTTGTTGCTTTATGTTTTTATTTTGCTTTTTTTAATGATTTATCACGGAAAATAAAAAAAACGTATTTGGCTATTATGTAAATATAATTATTTGAATGTCAATTAATAATTTAATAAATTGAGTTGAATGTTATAGTGTGTGTTTTTTTTTATATTTTTGCAGCAATCAAGAAATATTAAATTTATAATCTATGAAGATGAAAATTGTTGTTTTAGCAAAGCAAGTACCTGACACACGTAATGTGGGTAAAGATGCGATGAAAGAAGACGGTACGGTAAATAGGGGAGTTCTTCCTGCTATTTTTAATCCTGACGATTTGAATGCCTTAGAGTTGGCTTTAACCATAAAAGATAAACTGAAAGATGTGGAAATTACTGTTATTACAATGGGACCGACTCGTGCAGCAGACATCATCAGAGAAGCTATTTATCGAGGAGCAGACAAAGGTTATTTATTGACTGACCGTAAATTTGCAGGTTCCGATACTTTAGCCACTTCTTATGCTTTGAGCAAAGCAGTGGAGAAAATAAAACCTGATTTGGTAGTTTGCGGTTTGCAAGCCATTGATGGCGATACGGCTCAAGTAGGNCCTCAAATAGCTGAAAAACTGCGTTTACCACAGGTAACGTATGTGGAAAAATTAGAAAGTGTTGATAATAAACAGATGTTGCTTACACGTCGTCTTGAACGAGGTGTAGAAACCGTTTCGGTACCATTTCCTGCCTTAATCACAGTGCATAGTTCGGCAGCACCTTGTCGTCCGAAACATGCCAAGCGTATGCTGAAATATAAACATGCCCATACGACTACAGAGCTACAAGAACAACATCGCGATTATACCGATATGTTTAAGGAAAAACCATATTTGCACATTGAGGAATGGAATACGGAAGCAGTAGGAGCAGACGAGAAACACCTTGGATTAGGAGGTTCGCCTACTAAAGTAAAAGAAATAGAAAGTGTCGTATTGGTTCAAAAAGAGTCGAAACGCTTTACCGAAAAAGATCAAGATATAGACCAATTAATGAAAGAATTATTAGAAACAAGAGTGATAGGGTAAATGAAACGGACATGCCTCACTGATTTTACACACAAAAGGAATGATTGTAAGGCATGTAAGTTTCATACGACCTTTAACTAAAAAAATATAAGCGTATGAAAAATATATTTGTTTATTGTGAATTAACAGAAGAACATCGTATTGCTGATGTATCCTTAGAATTATTATCAAAAGGGAAAAAATTAGCCGATAAATTAAATGTTGATTTAGAAGCGGTAGTTTTAGGTGTTCAATTAGATAATGCATTTGAGCAATTGCGTTCTTTTGGTGTATCAACGATACATTATGCTGACGACAAACAATTATTCCCCTATAAAACATTAACACATGCTAAGTTGGTTCAAGCATTATTTGAAAAAGAACAGCCTGAAATAGTATTGTTTGGAGCAACATCGGTAGGACGTGATTTGGCACCGCGCATAGCTTCGGCTTTACGATGTGGATTAACAGCCGATTGTACTAACTTAGTGATTGGAAATCACGTAGATGAGCGTAAAAATCAGAATTATGAAAATTTATTGTATCAAATACGTCCTGCTTTCGGAGGAAACATTATAGCTACCATTATCAATCCCGAAACACGTCCGCAAATGGCTACGGTAAGAGAAGGTGTCATGAAGTTAGAACCTCAAGCTGTTAAAAACAATCCCGTTAAGAAAAAGATAGATGTATCACTACTAAAGCCTATGGATGAAGTGGTGAAAATATTGCATCGTCATATTGAACCGCCTAAGGTTAATCTCAAGGCAGCACAAATTATGGTTGCCGGCGGTTACGGTATGGGAAGTAAAGAAAACTTTCAAATTCTTTACGAATTAGCCGATTTGTTAGGAGCGGAAGTAGGAGGGACGCGTGCCGCTGTAGATGCCGGTTTCTGTGGTCATGAACGTCAAATTGGACAAACAGGTGTTACCGTGCGTCCAAAATTGTATATCGCTTGCGGTATTTCAGGAGCTGTACAGCACCGTGCAGGTATGGATCAATCATCGAAAATAATTAGCATTAATACTTCTATTCATGCACCTATCAATGCTATTGCCGACTATGTTGTAGTGGGAGATGTGATGAAAGTAATACCTAAAATGATGCAGTCTTATAAAAAACAAATTAAATAATTAAAAAAGAAAAATAATTAATATCACATAAAAATGGAAAACTTTTTTTCAGATAATGAACATTTAAAATTTCATTTATCACATCATCTGATGAAAGATATAGTGAAATTGAGCGAGAATGATTACAAAGAATATAAATTATACGATTATGCACCTATTGATTTTGAAGATGCCATTGATTCTTATACGAAAGTATTGGAAGTAATAGGCGAAATATGTGGCGAAACCATTGCACCCAACGCTGAAGATGTCGATAAAGAAGGAGTTACTTTAGCTGACAATGTTGTTACTTATGCAAAAGGAACACAGCAAAACCATGAAATGCTGAGAGATGCCGGAATGTATGGCTTATCGTTGCCACGCAAATACGACGGTTTGAATTTTCCTATGGTATTGACCATTATGGTTGCCGAAATGATTGCACGTGCTGATGCCAGTTTTTCCAATATTTGGAGTTTGCAGGATTGTGCCGAAACAATTAATGAATTTGCATCGGAAGAATTAAAAAGTCAATATTTACCGCTTATTCATAAAGGCTATACATGCTCGATGGCATTAACAGAGCCGGATGCAGGTTCTGATTTACAGGCAGTCATGCTGAAAGCTCATTATGATGATAAAGCAAAATGTTGGAGATTAAATGGTGTTAAAAGATTTATTACTAATGGCGATGCCGATATTCAATTGGTATTGGCACGTTCGGAAGAAGACTCTACCGATGCCAGAGGTCTTTCGTGTTTTATTTATAATCGCAAAGATAATGCGGTTACCGTACGTCGTGTTGAGAATAAATTAGGCATTAAAGGTGCACCTACTTGCGAATTAGTCTATAAAAATGCTTCGGCACAATTAATAGGTGATGAGCGTATGGGACTTATTCGATACGTTATGTCGTTGATGAATGCTGCTCGTTTGGGTATTGGTGCCCAATCGGTTGGATTGGCAGAAGCAGCTTATAGAGAAGGATTGAAATATGCTCACGAGCGTGAACAATTCGGAAAGAAAATTATAGAATTTGCTCCTGTTTATGAAATGCTTGCTTCTATGCGTGCTAAAACTGACGGAATTCGCTCTTTGCTTTACGAAACAGCTCGATTTGTCGATATGTATAAATTGCTTACTAAAGCAGGGAAAGTACAAACTCTCTCTAATGAAGAAAGAGATACGATGAAATATTATCAACGTTTAGCCGATATTTATACGCCTCTTTTAAAATTGTTTTCGAGTGAATATTGCAATCAAATAGCATACGATGCCATACAAATTCATGGCGGAACAGGTTATATGAAAGATTTTCCGGCTGAGAGATTATATAGAGATGCTCGCATTACCACCATATACGAAGGAACTTCTCAATTACAAGTAGTTGCAGCTATTAGAGGTATTAGCGGCGGCGGATTTTTAAAACGCATTAAAGAATACGAAGCTATCAATGTAAAAGCTGAATTGCAATTGTTGAAAAATACGCTTATTGATATGACTCATCGTTTTGAAACTATCGGAAATTTCCTTAAAGAAAAAAATAATGCGGAAATGTATGATTTTAATGCTCGCCGATTAGTTGAAATAGCAGGAAATATCATTATTGGCTATTTATTAGTATTGGATGCGGATAAGTGCGATAAATATGAAAATTCGGCTCGCATTTTTATCCAAATGGCAAATGCGGAAAATCAGGAAAAAGAAAATTATATTAAAAATTTCACGGAAAATGATTTAGCTGCTTACCAAGCTATTAAAGAATAAGAGAAAGATTATAACTGGAAGAGTTTCTTGAGTAGATTTGCTACTTTGGAAACTCTTACTATATTAATACCGCTTATAGCTATATCTTTAGAATTATTGGAAGAGATAAAAATGTTGCTGAATCCTAATTTTTTAGCTTCGTTAATTCTTTGTTCCACACGACTCACTGGGCGTATTTCTCCCGATAAGCCTACTTCTCCGGCAAAGCAAGTTTTATAATCTATCGTTATATCGAATAAGGAAGACATAATAGCAGCCACAACCGCTAAATCGGCAGCAGGGTCGTCAACATGAATGCCACCCGTTATGTTTAAGTATACGTCTTTTGTATTGACTTTTAATCCGCATTTTTTCTCTAGTACTGCCAATAACATTCCCAATCTTCTCAAATCGAATCCTGTAGAAGAGCGTTGAGGATTTCCGTATACGGCAGGTGTTACTAATGCTTGTGTTTCAATTAAAAATGGACGTAAGCCTTCGATAGTAGCTGCAATGCCTATGCCGTTAACATCTTCATTGTGTTGAGAAATTAATATTTCAGAAGGATTGCTTACTTCGCGTAATCCGGTTTGTTGCATTTCAAATATAGCTAATTCAGCGACCGAACCGAAACGATTTTTGATAGCTCTCACAATGCGATAACCGTAGTTTCTATCTCCTTCAAATTGTAAAACCACATCAACGATATGTTCTAATACTTTAGGTCCGGCTAAAGAGCCGTCTTTTGTAATATGTCCTATTAAAAATACGGGTATGCTTGTTGTTTTAGCAAAACGTTGTAGTTCGGAAGTCGTTTCTCGAATTTGAGAAATACTGCCGGCAGACGACTCTATCGTATTGGTTTGTAGGGTTTGAATTGAATCTATAATTAAAAGTTGAGGTTGAATGTTGTCAATGTGTTGAAAAATATTTTGCGTATTTGTTTCATTGATAATAAAACAGTTTTTATTTGTTTTATTGATACGGTCGGCACGCATTTTTAATTGCAATTCACTTTCTTCACCCGATACATATAAAACAGTCATCGCAGTAGGCAAGCTGAGTGCCAATTGTAGTAGTAGTGTAGATTTTCCAATACCGGGTTCGCCTCCAAGTAGTACAATAGAACCGGGAACAATTCCGCCTCCCAATATTCTGTTGACTTCTTCAATGCCGGAATCAATACGTTGTAAGTTTTGCGTGCTATCAATTTCCTGTATACGAACAGCTTGACTGTGATACTTGTGTGTTTGCTTGTTAGCTGCCGAAGGTGTTTGAATAACTTCTTCGACATAGGTATTCCATTCGCCGCAATTTTTACATTTCCCTACCCAAGTAGCCGATTGAGTGCCGCAATTTTGACAGAAAAAAGTGGTTTTTAGTTTTGCCATAATATGCAATAGTTAAGATAATTTTTTGCAAAAATAAAAAAAATAATGGTGCAAAATAAAAAAAGATAGAAATAATAATTACCTTATTTGCCAATCGGCATTTTAAAAACCGACAAAAATTACTCGAATTGACAATTTTTTTTAATTTTCAAACGTTACGTATAAAAATAATAATGCGTATTTAATAGAAAAAACAGTAAAAATAGAAGTTATTAACCGTTAAAATACCTAGCAAATGAAACTCTTAATTTTTTCTATTTTAGGTGGGATAGTAGCAACTTTGATTGTCGGATTTGTTTGGTATCTTTTATCTAAAATAAATCATTATGTCAAAAATAGTATTGCGATTCTATTTGTCATTTTCTTAAACGTACTGTATGTTTATCTTTTAAAGACAATAGATGCCGCTGTTTTTGAGTATTATTGCTTGTATGCTGTTTTTCCGTTCTGTGGAAGTTTTTTGCTTACGGCATTGGTATATGATTGGGTTGAGGTGGTACAAAAGCGGAAAAAAGACAAACAATTGATTTGGGCAAGTATTGTTATTGTCTGTTTTGTTTTAGCAGCTTATATAACTCACAGAATAGGATGGTGTTCTATTGCTGAAATTACTAAAACATTTATTCTTATACCGTTTACAGTTAGTTTTATTGTTTATCTCATCTATTCTGCTTATGCTAAAAAAAATAGAAATAAATAAATAATAATGATAATGCAACTTATTAATCAATAACATAAATCACCAAAAAAAACAGATATGAAATCATTAAAAACATTTTTACTACTAACACTTATCTTTTTATCGGGAATAACACTATGGGGACAAAAAACGATAGTGTGCGATTTACAAGTTGAAATATTGCCGTACTATCCTATAAAAGACGCTACAATAAAGTCTATGTACAGTAATATTTGTAAAATAACTCAATCATTCCAAATTCGGTCCGAAAAAAAAGACACCCTGTATTTTGTAATTGATAATCCTTCACAGTTTTCTTTTTTCAATGCTTTTTACTTTCAAAAATTATACATCAAAGAAAGAAACACAAATGATACAATCCCGCATATTTTTGCTTCCGACACATTAAAAGTTATTCTGCCGAAAAAAGATTGTAATATTGAAATACATTATTATTATCAACCTGATTATTTTATGTTCGGGAATGAATATGTAGCATGTTTGTTTTGTCCGTATCAACAATCGTGGTTTTCTTGGTATTTTTCCCTTCCGAATATGAAAATAAACGATGTAATTATCAGTGTTCACGAACAAATTTACTTTTTTGGCAATTTAATGCGGAAAAAAACAGATAAGGGAAAAATATATCTATCTACCGAATCAATTCCGGAAAATGGAATTTCATTTTTTTGGATAGAAAAACCCTATTACGAACACATTAAAACAAGTATTCGTAACCAACAATACAATTTATATTTACTTAAAGGTTTTACTTTTACTGACGATTCTGCATCATGCTATACCTTAATGCCACCTTTGCAAAAAGTTGATAGTAATGTAATAAATACATATATTTCGGATTTGAATAAAGCCGTAGAAGGTTTAGTGAAAATATTTCAAAAAAATGTAAGTTTTGATATTGTTGAAGCCTTGCTTGATATTTCTCAAGGAGAAGATAGAGTTAGATGGGGGAGTGCCTTNCCTTTATCTGATAGTAATGTATTTATATTTATGGACACTTCTTTTTGGTCAGGGCATAATTGCTTACATGAAATAGTTCATGCTTATAACGATATTCTTCCTGCTAAAAGTGATTCTTCGTATTATTTTTTTCATGAATCCATGACGGAATATCTTTCTATCTATTTTAAATATAATCGGCAAAAGAGAGATTCTGTTTATGAAGCAAAAATTCTTAAGTATATCAATTTAAAACAAGATTATATCAGTATTTTTGAAATTAATAAAAGCGAAGTATCTTTAGATTTCGGAGGAACTTATGGAGTTACCTATTTAAAAACACCTTATGTAATAAATAGTTTTGCCAAAAGAATCGGAGAAGATAAATTTATTGAAATATTGTCTCTTTTTTATAAACAGATACGTAAGACAAAAACAGTGAATTTCTTAGAGTTTGAGAAGATTTTTAAATCGAATGGGGTGTCGGATGAAGATTGGGCTTGGTTGGTGAAAAATCTTTAATTGTCGGAATCATCAGGTAATCTTCAGTGTTTTTATTCGTTAGCAATACAACTTTATATATCATCTACAACTCAAAATATCAACTAATTAGTCGACCCTTAAAAACATTTTAATTTATTGAATATCATTAAAATAATTTGTAAAATATATTGAAGATATTGCAATTATTTGTATCTTTGCAA
>JGI24712J26585_10003174_pt1 | contig 13066 bp, 32 predicted proteins | sample BioPla3DNA2_FD_26585 | JGI IMG/M metagenome (IMG submission 26585) | reverse complement strand
TAGTTAAAAAAGGTTAATAAATTATTTATTTTATAGAGTTCAATATACTATAAATAGCAAAAGAAACGATGTCTTTTCTATCTTTACAAAAAGATTTTGCTTCACTAATTCTTTGGTTTAATGGTTTATCCTCTTGTTTTAGAAGTCCTTCAACATCATGTATAAAGATATGAATTTTTTTATTACCCCTTTCATAAATTCCCCATACTACACTTATAAAAAGTAAAATTAGTAATATTATTGTTATTGCGTTCATTTTTTTATTTTAAATTTTTAATTAATAATTTTATCTTCCAACCATTTAATATAATTAATAACATCATCTTCAACATTATCAAAAGAATCTGGATTATAACCAAATCCAGTATTTGATTTATATTTCCTCCTTAAATCATCTTGACATTTAATTGTTGATTTACTTTCTAAGAAATCATCTAATAATTCGTATAATGCTTCACGTTCCTCAACATCAGAAGTGACATAATTTATAAATTCTTCAAATTGTTTCTTCATATTTATTATTTTTTAAATTACTATATAAATTATTTTTCTTTATTTTGTAACTCATAGGGTAATCTCTAACCATATATTCTTCAAACGCTTTTTGAGTATTTTCTGTGGTTTGAATTAATTGATCAATAATATCAATTGGATTAACATCTCTAACAAGCATTTGAATTACTTGATTAAATAATGGTGATTCTCTATATCTTTTTTCACCATCTTTAAATTTGGTAATATATTCACTTGTTTTTAAATAAAATTCTTCTTGTCTCATATATTTATAAATTTATCCCATGCTGATTCTTCGGAATCTTCCATTACTATATATGTTTTTCTACTTATAGTAAAAACATAACAATTATAATTTTCTTCCAACATAATAAATTTATTTACACTAATTTAAAATATTAATATTTAAAGCTTTTTCAATTCTACCAATTTCTTCAATAGAATAATTATATTCACCTTTTAGCATTGTCTGCAATATTTCCATTGGTATACCAGTTTTATATGATAATAATTCTTTAGAAATATTTTGTTCTCTAATTCCTTTTAATATTTTTAATGCAACTTTTTTAGAAATCACCAACCAATAACGATTATCATTTCTAAAATTAGCATCTTGAACCCAATTAGATTTCTCATTTGANATTAATTCGTTAAATTTTATGATATTCATCATGATACAAATATATTAAAATAATTGTTGGATACCTAATTTATTGAGTTAAAAAATATTAAAACTATTTATCATCCTCTTCTTTTTCTTCATTTTTTAAAAAATCACCATCANCATCACAATGTTCTGGTGGATAACCATGTTTTTGGATATTTCTATGCCTTAGTGTTCGATCGTATATTTTAAATATAAAATCACCAATTCCACTTAAAATTAGGGTGAAACCTACCCATATCCAAAAATTACTAAAAATAAATTTTATTAGTTCCATATTATTAATTATTTAGGTTGATTAACTTCGATAAATCGTTTAATATTCTAATAAGCTTGTGCCATTGTTTGACTAGTAATTCCAGCAGTTACCATAGTTTTACTAAACATTTCTGATTGTTTTTCACTATCATCAATCCATTTATCTAATTGTTTTATCAATAAAGATAAAAATTCTTCATTAGTTCTTTCCATATATTTTTTAATTTAATCCCACCAACCTCTAATATTGTGAGCAATTAGTTTCCATAATAAATCGTGTGCTTTCTCTTGTTTCTTTTGTGATTCTAAAAACATCTTATCGTAAATTTCATCTAATTCTTTTTCTTTAATTGAATCTGTAACACCTTCATATTTATATTTTAAATAATCATCAGAATCAATAAATGTAATATGTTTGGGATATTTTTTATTAAATTCATCTATATATTCCATAGCATAATAATCATCATATACTTTATCCATTAATGCAATTACAGTTCTAATTCTTTTAGCTTTTTCTTTACTTCCACTATCCAAAGAATTTTCACTTTCTAAAAATTTAGCAATATTGTTTAATTGAAATTTAAATGCTTCAATGGCATACATATAATCAAAATCATAATGTTTCCATAAGAAAGGAATCCATCTAATCATTTTATATGTTCTCTCATAAAATCTTTGGAATATTGTTTTTACATTATAATTCCTTACTCTATCAAATATAAAATAAGAAAGAATCATAACAAACAATGCAAATCCAAAATCATCACCATTAAACATATTCCTGAATGCAACAAATGTAGCATAAAGAAACAATGTTAAAGATAATAAAGTATTTATTATTTTCCACACTGGAACATAATCATATTTAGCTATTTTTACTTTCATTTTTTTATATTATTCTAAAAAGTTAATTTTTTTCCATTTCGAAACATCACCCCCATTTTTGAAACTTTCAATAATAGTTTTATTTTCAAGATTATATCTAAAATCAAGATTATGTAATTTTAGATACCAATTAATAAAATCAATAACTTTATCATCAACCCAAAAACTATTATCTATATTTTCTATATTAAAAATTATTATTAAACCATCTTTTTATTTTGTGAATTGGTTTATTATAAATTAAATTTCTTCTTTCTCTTAATTTTTTACAATCAACACATTTACAATATTCTTTAGGATTATTTGAACCAATTCCTTCACACATTAAACTTAATTCATGTTTGTGTATTTTTGGTAGCTTTTTTATATTATTAATTAAGTTCATCGACAAACAATTTACTATAAATAACATATCTATTTTTCTCATCGTTTAGATGCACTTCATACGGTTTACCATCATATAAATGATTAGTGTTTCTATGACAACTAATAGCATAATTCTTTGCTTTCTCAATAATATTTTCCATATCTTAATTTTTTATATAACAAAAATAAGAATAATCTAGTTATAAACCAAATTATTTTTATTAAAAGATGTTAAAAGATATAATCATCTTGTTCATCAGCAACTTCATTTTCTTTTTCCCAAATCTTTTCTTGTTGGTGAGCAATTAAATAATCTAATCTATCTTTTTGTGTAATTAGTTTATTTAAAGTATCTTGTTCATCTCTAAGCACTCGTTCTTTTTGTTGTAATTTAGTTTCCATGATTTATAATTTTTTTAAAACATCTTTAATATCTTCATTATAATTATGAAGAGTTGTATTCTTTGTTTTTAATTCTATAAATTTAATATATTCCTCTTCATATTCTTTATATGAATCTAAAACGGTAAGAACATCATCCAAATAAATTACATCCTTAAATGTATTAGCTTCACCCTTTAAACGTTCAAATTCTTTAATTAGTTTATTTAATGGTGATTCCATATTATTATTCATTTATATTTTTAATTTTATTTAATAACCATTCACTATCTTGTGTAAATATTGGACAATGTACACTTTCCCATGACATTCTTTTAGTATTATTAACATCATCTTCCACCTTCATAATGAATCTACCTCTCTTTACACCACTATCATAATCATTCCAATTTATACCTTTTTGAAAACACATTTCTTGCATTTTATCAGTATTTACTTTTTCTAGTTCTTTATGTGAATATAAAGATCGAGCAACAGAACTAATAGAATTTCTAACAGTATCTTGTTGTCTCCAAACAAAATAATTAAATACTTCTATTTGAGAAGGAATTGTAAATACTCTTGAATCAAATTCTGCAAGTTTTATTTCTGAAAGATTTTGAAGATATAAATCTGTAATTGTAGTAATACCATCATTATATTTTTTAGTTATATAATCTAAAAATCTTAATTGATTAAACTTACTAGTAGCCATAGAAGCACTAATAGAAGCTATTTTTTGAATGTTTCCATCGAACCAAGCAGAAGTATTAATCTTGTCAAAATCGGTCATTAAAATGGATATTTCATCCGATTGTACAAATGCGAATTTTGCACCTTGAATATTTTTACATAAATATTTTGCAGTTTCATCCATTTGATTGATAAATGTATAATCAAATGGTTTATCAAATTTTTTCGTTAATGAATGAAATGCCTTTCCGTCAATGCGAATAATTGTATAAGTTCTACGTGGTAGAAAACTTCTTGTTCTATTTTCGTAAAATGTTTTAATTCTATCACCTAATGAATCTTTTTTATTTCCCATTATTTATTATTTAATTATTTTAAAATATTGAATTTTTCCTATTATAATAAACATTAATAATAAAATATATTTCTNTAATATGACTAAGTTTTAAATCTTCAAATTCCACACCTTTAATATATTTCTGGAACTATTCAAATTGCATTTCATGGTCAATATTATTCCACCATTCTAATAGTAATTTGTTATTCATTTTATTTTTTTTAATTCTTCCATGATTAAATATATTTAAAAAATCTGATAAAGAGAATTATTTTAATGGTTGTTAATGCTTTCTATGGTTCAACTCAAATAATTCTCTCAGGTGGATAATGCTTTTTATTGTTACCACTCTATCAGATTTTTGTTATTACAAATATAATATTTTATTTTTTAAAAACCAAATTATTTCTTAGAAAATTTATATAAATATATGGAAGAGGAATTTATATAGTAATGGTAGTTACTATATAAATAATACTCAACGACCAGCAATCAACTATTTTATCGTTAAATTCAAAAACTTTAAATTAATAAGAGAATATATTAGTCAATGTGTTTATAATGTTGTTATGGTTAATAAAAAAATTGTTTTGATTTTAATTGATTTATTATCTCNTCCAATTCTTCATCCGTTCTATCAGAAATTCGGTTATTCCGTAAGTGTTTGAAACNACTACTACACCAATCATATGGGTCAAGTTGTTCTCCTTCATCACTAAAGTTATATTGAAGTGATATTTTCCAAGTGGTTTCACCCACTACTACTTCTATGTTAAATGTTTCATTATCTCGATTACCAAATTTCTGTAACCAACATTTCACGTAATTTACTTTTTGTTCTTTATTCATATTTTTATAAGTTTATAAATTCACTTCTAATTCTAACCAAAATATTATCATTATTTAAGTTTTTTAGATATATAAATAATGTATCCATCATACAAATTTTATAAATCTCATTTTGTATTTCAACAATTTTGTTCATAAATCAATTTTTTTTTCAAAGGTAAAACATTTTTTTAACTAAACCATAACAAGGTGTATATGTAATGTGAGGTTAAGTGTATATTCAAAGTTTCTACTTCTAATTGAGTTCAGTGAAGAAAACAAAAAGAATTTTTCCCAACGCACAAATTTAAGTAATTTTATCAAATGATACAATTTTATTTATTTGATGATTTATATTGGTTGATAAATATGTTTATCTTTGTTGTATTCGAAATCTGTAATATCTATTGTTTTATAAAAACTTTTTTTACTAGATAATTTATTTTTCTTCTTTTCACACCATAACACTATAATATAATTATCGACAATTCCTCTAACCTCACAATAATCAATATTATTAATATTATTGTCGTTGTAATATTTTTTGAATTTTAATCCGATTTTTAGTTCCATATTATTTATTATGATTTATAATTTCAAAATGTCTAAAATGAGGTTCATTCATATCAATTTCATTTGGCATTACACTAGATAGTCTAAATAGATATTGCATACATAATGCAAGTTCATATGAAGTAATATCTTCCTTTGGTTGCCATTTCATTTCTAAAGGGAATAAAAGTCTGTGATTCGATGATATTATATTAATAAAATTATCATCGTTATTCATTTTATCGTTATTTAAATCACTCATAATATTATATATATTTAATTAGTTTATTTAATTGATTTTAGTCTATATGTCATAACCACCCACTTGTAACACCTACAAGTGCCACTTCTCATATACACCAAACCGTTAACAACTATATTTTGCCAACAACACTTCTACCTCTTCTTTAAGTATTTGATGTTCACTTTCACCCATCAGCGAATTATATTCTTTCATAAAAGCAAAATACAATTCCCTTCGGTTGCTAACATCAGGTATATTGCAGTTTTTTACTGACTGCTCTGCTTGTTCTTTTCTGCTTGCTTTCTAAGCTCAAACGGTTCATATTCTGTTACGTAAGAATATCTTTGAGAAAGCTCTTGAAACGTAGCGGATCTATGCTGGAGTAATTGTCTGCCAATAGCCCTGCTTGTTTCTATTTCAAAGGTGATAGAAGGGGTTTCAAAGATAGACCAATGTTTGTTATTGATACAGTACTTAAGAAGCCCATCAGGGGGTTCAAACTTATCCTCTCTTGATGAGGATACACGGGCAGCATAGACAATAATGTCTTCTGCTGTTCTGTCCTTAAATTCTCCAACCCCTTGGGTAATGCTTACAATTTTTACTTTCATTTATTCATTTGTTTTTAAGTTTTTAAATATATGTGCAATTACGTCAACAGTCCATCCGTTTCCGAGCATCTTGTATCGCTGTGTATCTGAAACACAATCCGTATAATTATCAGGCACGGTTTGTAATCGTTCACACTCAATAGGTGTTAATTTTCTAATGTAGCCCTCAATCAAAACTCCGTGTTTATCTTGAGCAGTCAAAGTGTAAAATTTTTTACCATCATTAAACCTTTGTCCGTTTTGCCTTTTTTTAATTCTATCTGGTGTAATACAGCCAAAAAGATACTGCCCCATTTTTGCCGCACCTCCTCCTGCTTCACCACATAGAGTTACTGCCTTATCATGGATGTAGTAGACTCTATTTGCTTGGCTATCTTTTCTGAAATATCCTACTTTACCACGTTGTACTTCTTTGTCGAGTATTTGCAACGTTTTATCAAATGGTACAATATAATCAGAAAGTGTCTCGAACCAATAATTACCATTCCAATTTGCGTATTGTCTCGCAGTCATTGTAATTGCTTTGTCAGGGTTTAAAGAGCTATACTTTTTCCCTAATTGAAATTCTGCATTTTTTGCAAACCATTCCGCATATTTCCCACTTAATGCCGTGTCAACTCTTTCGTTTTCGTGAACAATATCTTTTAATAATATTCCTTTATCTTTTGGAATTGTTACTCCAGGGATATTCGTCCAGTAAAGTCTTTTTCTGTTTTGAGCCGAAACCAAGGCACTATTTATAAGTATTGGTTCAACGCCTAAATGGTCTGTAATTATTTGCTCATACTCTTTTTTCATTACTACGTTTTCAAGCAAAAAATATTTAGGCTTCGTTTCTTCTAATAACCTCACAAATTCAAAGAATAGTTTACTTCGTGGGTCATCAAAATTTAGTTGTTTTCCTGCAAATGAAAATCCCTGACAAGGGCTTCCACCTATCAACAAATCAATCTTTGGTAGTTCAGCACCTTTTACCTTTGTTACATCCCCCAACTGTATAGTGTCTGGATAATTAGCTTGTGTCACTTTTATTGCGTGCTTGTCAATCTCACTCGCAAAGTAATTGTCATATTTAATTCCAGCCCTATTTAATGCAATTTGTCCGCAACTCATACCGTCAAATAGAGAAAGTACGTTAATACCCTCACTCAAAAAAATATTATTACTACGTTCGTTTTCCATATCAAAATTTATCGTTTAATTCCGCCACATTGCCTATCTGCATCACGTTACCACCAATACTAAGGAACGAACGTTTGGTACAATAATGAAAGTACTTGTTTCATTGCTGCATCGTATCCTTCGTACCAGCGTTTCATATTTTCAGAACCGTCTCTAATTTTATCTTTATCAATCAATTCAGATTTGATAAGTTTATGAGCTTTTTACCCACCAATATTTTGATGGTGTTTAGCAAATTCATTAAGATTGTCGTGAATCTCAATTAAGTTTTCCGATGTTAAAATTTCTTTTGTCATTTGTGTAATTATTATTTAAAATCTATATTGTTAAACTCAATGTTATGGTCAATATTACTTCAATAAATTAATTTGTAATTTAGTTTCCATATCATCACTCCAACGTTTACCAAATACTTCAAATTCACGGATTTCAATCCAAGTGGTATTTGGGAGTAATATGTTTTGTCCAGAGTTTTCATGTAATTTATTTGATATTTCACTAAATTGTTTTCTATATTCATCCCAAGTTATAGTTGGCATAATATTGTATAGATTTTTCATTTCTGAATAGTAATTTTCTACAACTATTTCAAATTCTTCATCAGAAATATCTTTGGTCGAAAATTTAAATTTATAATTATCCATCTTTTTTATCCATTTTAATTAATTTTTTATACTTTCAAAAATTTCTGCAATATATTTCTTTGGTAATCTTTTTAATTTAAATTCTTTTTTATTACCATTTCTATCATATTTAATTACTTGAAAATGGTATTTATAACCTTGACCACCTTCAGGTTGACTTCTTAATTTTGGTTTTTTGATATATACACCATCATTACTACAACTCCAATAACTTCTCATACCATTACAACCATAATATGTGAAATTAGCAAAATACTTATAATCTTTCAGATAATGACGAACATCACCAGAATAACCTTTTAATATAAAATTACCTTTATTTGAATAAACAAATGCAATTGTAAATGCTCCATCACTCCATGAAGGTTTTGTTACTTTTGGAACTTCTATTGTTTTCATATTAGTTTATTATAAAATTTCAAATTCAATTGTTATTGTCTTTTTAACTTTTACCAATTTTGCTTTTTTTAATAATTCATATTCATGGTTATAACCATTTGTATTTTCTGGATCCCATGTCATATCAGTTGGTTTGGTGCAATATTCAGGATTACTTATTTCAGCTTTTTCAATATCTCCAAAATCTTTACTTGTACAGTGTCCATCTTGATATTGTATTCCCCAATATTTTCCATTGTATTCTGCTACAACACCTTCAATTATTTCTACTTTTTTCATATATTTTTGTTAATTATAGAACAAATATAAGTTTATTAATTTTACAATCCAAAATAATATTCTTAAAAAATGTTAACTTTTCAGCATAAATCTTTAAAAATTTGTCTTTTGAGTTATTCATAATCAAGTATTTATCTGATTAATTTTATATATAATTGTTATATTCAATTTTGAATACCACCTTCGATTGTTGTAATTAGTTTAGTCAAATCTTCATCACATTTATTGTAACCATCTTTGAAAATTTCTAAAATTTTTAAAACAATATCATCCCAATTTTGTGTTTTACCGTAATCCAATCCATATTCACACCACATAGCATTTACTATATTGTGTAGGTCGTTAATCAAATCAAAATATTTGTTGGATGTATCTTCAAACACTAAGTTGTCAATTAAACAAAGTATTTCATTAACATCATCACCATCTATTTTTCCAACAAATATTTTTACTTTTTTAATTATTTTTTCGTAATGTTCATCTTTCATATATAAAAATTTTAGAAATTTAAAAACTGAATATAACACGCAATATAAAAAATTGGCTATCAAACTGCTGTGGTAACTTGAGAGGTCGGTACAAAGCCAACTTTTCATATTGTCACCGTTAGCAACAATACTACGAAAGTGCTACTCCATTCTCTCTTCAAATGTAAGTTTGCTAATATCTTCGGTTCTATAAACCAACAGCATTTGTTTTAATCTGTCAATCGTTTCCATATCGTCTATTGTTTTAAATCCGTAAAATTACTTCCCATACACAAGTACTGTTAGGTGCAATGCTACCAGAGTTCACCTACTATTTCAAAATTATCAGCGACAAACTTTTCAGGATTAAACCATTCTATTTTCATATCTCTTAGTTGTTGCCTTGTGTGTAATAGATTTGCCTTCCCATTTATAAGGTGTCGCATATATTCCTTCATTTGCCCCACCATTCAAAAACCTTATATCTTTTTTAAGATATTCAATAGTGTAAAGTTTGTCACTTTCTTTGTGTTTAAATATGTGTGCCATTTATCAAAATTTGTGAGAAGCACTGCACCTAACAGCGTATATAGCTTATGGTGGTGTTCTCGGTTAATATTAAGTTTATTTCATTCTATTTACTTTTGTGCTTTACGAAAGTATATGGTATATAATCCACCACAAGCTATATACACAAAACGTTATGTGTAATTTAACACACTATCCAACACCTGCTCAAATGAATCGAACCCAAAATCCATTTGTGTGATTCCTAACAATCTACTCTCATCATTACACTGTCTAATATCATTGATTACCTCATTCCAATATTGAATATTAGATTTCAAATCTTCTTTTTTGTTTTGATTAGCGATTTTAATCAAAGACTGTTTAATATTTTCTAACTTTTTCATTTATGTGGTTTATTTAAGTTATTACTACTGTTTAACATTTATATGTAATTTAAAGTTTTTTATTTCAAAACGGTTACTACTTATATTCTCAACCGTTATATACAATACTACATTCGTGAGTCAAACCATTTTCTATCATCATAAAAATCATATACAATTTTAACTTCATCTTCGTTTAAATTAAGAATAGGAAAACAATTTCTCAAAATACCAGTTTCATTCAGTTTGAATATTCTAATATCTTTAACGTGGTCTTTTTTTTAATTTAACAATTGTTTTCCTATCTTCCCATTCTTTGAAAAATTGTATATCTACATCATTGTTTAATGAGATAACTAGTTCTTGTTTGTCGTTATATCTTCCATTGAAGATTTTATCATTTATTTGTAATTCCATATTTATATTTTTTCGTTAATAATCCGTACTGTGTATAACAACAAATATAAAACATTTTATTCGATTTTCAAAATAAAGTTTATACTAATTGTCAAGTTTATTTCAATTGTTTAAGTTCTGTGTTAAAACGTTTCATATTTGCAACCGTTAGCATTAATGTCATTCAACATATAGTTCAAATGTCTTACCACCTTTTTCAAATTTGATTTTACCTTCTTTTAACTTGATAATAAATTCACCACCCTCAAAAATAGAGTTTAAGTGCATAGGTTCATCATCATCAAATTTGAACATAACTCTTTTTTGCTTCGGTAAAGAAACACTACTGCTAACAGCAAGTATATTCAATTGCTCACTGTCTTGCTTATTTTCAACTTTCTTTTTCATATTTACTTTTACTTGTTAATTAAATTTTTGTTTTTCAAAATCGCAACTAAATATACATGCGACCGTTATGGTTCATAGTTCTGTAATCTAATGAAATATCACGAAATTACTTTTTGTTCTTCATTCTATGAGCTAACTATTGTTATTCTCTCCTGAAGCGTTAATTCGGGTAAACTCAACCCTATTTTATTATTAATTTAATATTTTTATTAAATAACTTGGTTTTCGTTATTTAACGAATACAAATATAATATTATAATTTAATATAAACAAATATTTTTACTCATACTATTCTATTTTTTTCTTTTTCTTACTATTTATATATAAAAATATTATGGCAACTAAAAAATATCTTTGAATGAATTACGTAGCATCGTAAAACAGATTATTAAGGAAGAAACTTCACNTTCTGAATTGGAAAAAATTGTTTCACATGTATTATCACACAATTTTATTGATTATGTTGTAGATACTTCTTTCAAAAAGGAAGAAGGTGATGATTATGGTTCTGTTACTTATGAATTTTCAATGTTAATACCGAAAGGTGATGGAATGGTTAATGGGTTAACAAACCCAAAGGAAGTTGAAAGATTATTTGAAAAAGAATATGGAACAAAAACATATAGTGGACAGGCAGGTGGTTCATTCACCCAAACATATTATGATGTCAAAGACAAAGGAAAAAATCTTTTAATTTCAATTATGTATGAAACAGGATATGATATATAATTCCACCGTACAAAAAAAATAAAAATGTTTTAGTGCTTCGATTAAACATTATGAATAAATATTATTATCATTTATATCCCATGTTCCATCATTTTCAGTTGATTTAATGTTATTTTCGTAAAAAACAACACAAATCACATTACTATTATCAATCGAATTAAAAATAACACCATCATAGTTTAATTTATTCTTTATTGAGTCAACAATATCAAAATTTGGATAAAGATGTGCAAACATCCCGATTATTTCTTTATAAGTAATGGGTTTTATTACAGGTTTATAATTTTCAATAGATGTGTTTTCATTGGTGTTTAAGTCAATAGTTGGGGGCAACAATGGATGTGTTTGTATTGTAATGCCTGTTCCATATTCAGTAGTTTCTTTTTTCACTAAAGGTTTATTATAAAACCCTAATTTAGACAATTCAACTTTATTAAAAATATAATCCAACCCATAAATAGGGTTTTCTATTTTTAAATAACAAGCAATAATGTTTTTACCATAAGCATGTGGTTTTATTTTTGAGAAATAAAAACCCTTTCCTTCTGTCCACCCAAATTTTTGTAATTTAGGGTTAATTTTAAATTCATTAAAATAAGCATCAGTTCCATGATAAAATATTTGTGGATTACCGTTATTATCAACAACCTTACTATTTCCAAACCACTTCCAAAAATTATCATTTAACTTAACATTTTCTAACGATTCTTGTTCATTCAAATATTCACGTATAGTTGTCTTTATAAATTTTCTTAATTCCATATCATTAAATAGTTTTATTCTATATATAAATACTCAAATTTTAAAAATCTACCCTCTTTAAAGAAATATTGAAATAATCCATATTAATATTTGTTTAAGTTAAAAAATAACATATTTATAACAACAAATAAAACACATTAAAACGATGTTTTATTTGTGACCGTTAGCACCAACACTACGATTGTGCTTCGATTAAACATTATGAATAAATATTATTATCATTTATATCCCATGTTCCATCATTTTCAGTTGATTTAACTTGATTAGAGTTTAATATTATATACGCAACTGGATGTTTTTTAAAATGGTGCAATCCTTCCATATTGTACGGTTCATGAAACACACCATCAAATCCAAATTCTATTAAACTATTATATAATTTATTTGATGGTATTGTATCAATAAGAAAACTATTAAGCATTATATTTTGTGGTTCATTATGTTTATTACCATTTTTATCATAATAGTAATCACCATTTAATTTTATTTTAAATGTTTTTGTTATAAAATTCAAATATTTTATAAATTCTTGTTCATTATCTTCTCTGTAAAACATTTGATTGGTATATAAA
>JGI24712J26585_10003166_pt1 | contig 13086 bp, 11 predicted proteins | sample BioPla3DNA2_FD_26585 | JGI IMG/M metagenome (IMG submission 26585) | reverse complement strand
TCAACACATTACAATATATCGCCAACAGGAGGAGATTTCAAGAAAAAAACGAGTAAAAGTCGTTGATTATTAAGTGGTTAACGAATTTTGCAGAACACATTGAACAACCTTAAAAGGAGGGGTGTTATGAAACGTTTATTATTGACTTTGGCGATTATTGGGGCGATGGTTTCTGCTGTATGTGCTGAAACCGTATGGATGACAGATTTTAATAAGGCTGCCGAAGTGGCAACAAAAGAGAAGAAACCGATTTTCATATTGTTTACCGGTTCAGACTGGTGCGGTTTCTGTATTCGTTTTCACCGAGAGTTTTTTGCGAAAGATGCGTTCAAATCTTTTGCCAAAGAAGACTTGGTACTGTTGGAAGCGGATTTTCCACGCAGGAAAAAGATTGATGCTGCGACCAAAGCGCAAAATCAGAAGCTTGCCCAAAAATATGGGGTTGAAGGTTATCCGATGGTAATTATTACTGATGCAGAAGGCAAAGTAATTTTTCAGTCCGGATATGGTGATTTTAGAAAAGCCAAATCACCGGAAGCCTATATAAAGTTGCTGAAAGAAAAAATTCTTTCGCAATCGAAGAAATAGTTAAATAGCTAATACAAGCGGCGCTTCGGCGCCGCTTTATTATTTACACCGGGGACGGAATGCTCATGAAATCAATATTTTATGTCGTACTGTTATTTCTGGCAACGGCGTTTCATGGTTTGGCGGACGAGGTTTTTAAATGGTCATTTGAGAAAGAAGGCAATAAATTAAAAGCTTCAGTGCAGATTCCGCCGCATCACTATCTCTACAGTGATCAAACCATAATTATCGTTAATTCCGGCGAGGTGAAGCTGAAACCGCAAGTGACGCCGGACAGTATCAAGTATGACGATGAATTCAGCGGTGAAACCATGATTTTTTCGTCCGGCAAGGCGGAATGGGTGTTCAGTATTGCGGAGCTGAATCCTCCATATCAAATTAAATTGGAATATGCCGGATGCCGGGCAACGACTGAAGAGCATGTCGGGATATGTTTTATGCCACAGGAAAAGGCATATATTTTTGACGGAGAAAGTGCCCGGCTGATTGTGGCAGAAACGAACGATGTCGCGGCGACACCATTGCTTGAAATGCTCAAAGGGTTTAATGTCCAGAATTCGGCCAGCGGATATTTGGGAGTTTCAGATTTCATGAAATTTCTGAACAGCGAGGATCAGGATTTTTTCGACGGTAAAAGTATGCTGGCGATAATTATTTTAATCATATTGGGCGGATTAGGGCTGAATCTCACCCCATGTATTTTGCCGATGATTCCGATCAACCTGGCTATTATCGGAGCTGATACCGGGAACCGGCGACAAGGGATGTTCAGAGGACTTTTTTATGGAATCGGAATTGCATTGGCATACGGTGCCTTGGGCTTGCTTTCAGTGTTGGCTGGCGCGCGTTTCGGGACGCTGAACTCCAATCCATGGTTCAATTTTGCAGTCGGAGTGGTTTTTGTGTTGTTGGCATTGGCGATGTTTGAAGTAATTCATATTGATTTCTCGAGGTTTAGCACCAAGGTTTCAACTGACAAAATGAAGGTCGGAAGTTTTTTACTGCCGCTGTTTATGGGCGCAGTCGCGGCGCTTCTAGCCGGAGCGTGCGTTGCGCCGGTAGTGATCGCGGTATTGTTGCTCTCGGTCAATTTATACGCTGCCGGCAATTGGGGCGGGTTGCTGTTGCCGTTTTTGCTGGGGGCAGGTATGGCATTGCCCTGGCCGTTTGCGGGTGCTGGGTTGGCGATATTGCCAAAACCTGGGCAATGGATGGTTCGGGTAAAGCAATTTTTCGGGGTATTGATTTTAGGAGCCGGACTGTGGTTTGGCTGGCAGGGATGGAGTTTGCTGCCGCTGGAATCTTCAGGGAGTTCGAATTCTACCGAGGAAACGGTTAAGCTTGAAAAAGCATTGTTGGAGAGCAAGCGAATCGGGAAACCGGTGCTCATTGATTTCTGGGCGACCTGGTGTAAAAATTGTTTGGCGATGGAACGAGTGGTTTTTGCCGACAGTCAGGTAAAAGATGAATTAAGCAGGTATATTGTCGTAAAATTTCAGGCGGAGGATTTGCGTGATCCTCAAACCAAGCAGATACTTGATTATTTCGAGGCTGGCGGGTTGCCGCATCTGGTAATTTTGACACCTTAGACAAAAGTTGGTTTCACAGCGGAAACATGGCTGTTTTCCGGCTGTAAATGGTTTTTTTTAACCTTTAAATCCTTCATGATCGGTGGAAATCTGCCTTTACGAAGGTATATTAACCGGCTTATTGTGTAAATTATTAACGAGCATAAAACGTAAATACCCAACCCCAGGACAGTAAAAGATGNCAACTGAAAAAGGTAAAAAAGAAGTATTCGAAATCAGTCAGGAAGAAATTGGCTCTTGCGGTAAGAAATTCAGCTTTCTGATTAATCAGAAAAACCTTAACCAGCAAGCCAAAATTATATTAGGTCGATTTGTAAACCAGGTGAATATTCCAGGTTTCCGCCGAGGCAAGGCCCCGGAGTCGATAGTGCGCAAAAAATATGAAAAAGAGCTGATTGATGAATTGCGCAGTCATCTTTTTTCTCTGGCGTTGCGAGAAATTGAGAGCGATGCCAATCTCGATATTGTATCGTGGTCAAATCCTGAAGAAAAAAGCGAATTGCAACTAGACCGGGATTTTGAATTTTCATTCATTTTCGAGTGCGCTCCGGAAGTTCAATTGCCCGATTATAAAAATATCAAAATCGAGCTGCCGGAAGCTGAAATAACTGAAGAAATGATTCAGAAACAGATTGATCATTTCGGCGAAATGTATGGTTCATATGAGGATGTAGATGATGTTGCCGGCGTTAACGATATGCTCAAGGTCAGCTATACCTCCGATTTTGAGCCGGACGAGAATGCGACACCGTTCCTGTGTCGCCAGGTCAAAGCAGAAGAAAACTGGATTTGGTTGACTGAGCCGGAAACTATTCCCGGAGTAATCGCGGCATTGACGGGCGCAGAAAAGGATAAAGATTACGAGTTTACTGCTGAATATCCAGAGGACTACCGCGAAGAAGCTTTACGCGGACGCAAGGTTACTTACAAAGTTCATGTCAAAGCGGTACAACGTCGCAAATTTTTGAATGAAGCCGAGCTTTGTGAAAAAATGAAGTTTGATTCTGCTGAAAAACTGCGTGAGATGGTCAAAGAGAATCTCAAACGCGAAAATGAAATGAAGAAGCACGATGAAATTTTGGGTAGAATCCGGGAAGAACTAATGGCACTGACGCCTGAGTTCCCATTGTCGGAACAGATATTGAATGGCGAAATCCAGAACGAAGTTCAGCGGATGGCTCGCGAAATCATAAAAAGCGAGAATGATGCAGAAGTTTTCAAGGAAAAGCTTGAAGAACATAAGGCTGAAGCTACCGGTAAAGCCAAAGAACGTTTAAGAATGCTCTTTATTTGCCGCGCGATTGCGGCTAAAGAAGGAATATCGGTTTCTGATCAGGATGTACGTGATCAGGTTAAAGCAATGAGTAGTTATTACAATTATAAAGCTAAAGATATGTTAAGTACTCTTGAACGCAATGGCGGACTGGAAGAAATTAAGCTGGATATGATGACCAGCAAAGTGCTTAATTTTATCAAAGAAAAATCCGAAACTAACAAATAAATAGCGATTTGATTCGTTGCAAGTTTAATTTTAAAATTAGCGCGCGCATTATGCGCGCGCGAATTTTGGAGGAGAAGTTATGAGAAATTCTGTGCTGGTTCCGATGGTGGTTGAACAGACCGGGCAGGGCGAGCGTGGTTATGATATTTATTCCCGCCTGCTTAAAGACCGGATTATTCTTTTAGGTACTCCGGTTGATGATACTATTGCCAATCTGATTGTGGCGCAACTGCTGTTTTTGCAGTCTGAAGATCCGAAGAAAGACATTGATCTTTACATCAACAGCCCCGGCGGTTCGATTACTGCCGGACTGGCGATTTACGACACTATGCAGATATTGTCATGCGACGTGAAAACTTATTGTATCGGGCAGGCCGCAAGCATGGGCGCAGTCTTGCTGGCAGCCGGCACTCCGGGAAAACGTTTTGCGTTGCCGAATGCCCGCATTATGATTCATCAGCCCTGGGGCGGTTCGGAAGGAACGGCCGCTGACATTCATATTCAGGCACAGGAAATTCTGCGGATGCGTACGATGCTGAACAGCATTTTGAGTAAACATACCGGCAGATCAATTAAAAAGATAGAGTCTGATACTGATCGTGATAATTTTATGTCGGCGGAAGAAGCGGTTAAATATGGTTTGGTCGATTCGGTTGTCGGCGCATCCAAGAAGTAATAAGGTGGAGTCATTGTGACCAAAAAAAATAGCACCAGAATTAGTCATAAATGTTCGTTTTGCGAGCGTCAGATAAGTGATCCGCAGGATTTAATCGCCGGTTCGGGCGGGGTGGCGATTTGTCGGGAATGTGTAGGTATCTGCAGTTCGATGATGGATCCATCGGAAAAAAAACGTCGGCAAGGCGGAGTAGCGCAGTTGGTCGAAAAATTGCATGTGCCTACTCCGAAAGATCTTAATGATGAACTCAATCGATTTGTTATCGGACAGGATGAAGCAAAAAAAGTTTTATCTGTGGCCGTTCACAATCACTATAAAAGACTTAAAACACAGTTTCTGCAGTTTGATCATCTGAGCGAATTTGATGGCGTTGATCTGGAAAAGAGTAATGTGATGATGATTGGGCCGACCGGCAGCGGAAAAACTCTTTTGGCGAAAACGCTGGCAAAAATGCTTGATGTTCCTTTTTGTATTTGCGATGCCACAACTTTAACCGAAGCCGGATATGTAGGGGAAGATGTTGAAAACATTATTCTGCGTCTGGTACAGGCGGCTGATTATGATATTGAAAAGGCGCAGATCGGGATTATTTACGTTGATGAAATCGATAAAATCGCGCGTAAAACTGAGAATGTATCAATTACCCGCGACGTTTCAGGTGAAGGCGTTCAGCAGGCACTTTTGAAGATTATCGAAGGAACGGTTTCGAATGTTCCGCCAAAAGGCGGGAGAAAGCATCCTAACCAGGAATATCTGCAAGTTGACACCTCGAATATCCTTTTTATATGCGGTGGCGCGTTTGTCGGGCTGGAAAAGCTGGTTCAACGTCGAGTCGGCAAGCATATTCTCGGGTTTAATCGCGAGCAGGATGAAAAGACCATCGCGCCTCGTGGTCTGAGCCGCAGTGAAATGAATATTGAACAGGAAGATATGATCCACTACGGTTTGATTCCTGAGTTTATTGGTCGTTTGCCGATAATAACCAGATTAATGCCTTTGACTAAACAGGATTTGGTCAGAATATTGATTGAACCGCAGAATGCGTTAACACGTCAGTATGCTAAACTGATGGCAATGGAAGGGATTAAATTGATCTTCAAGGATGACGCATATGAAGCGCTGGCTGAAATCGCTGAACGCAAAGGCGCCGGCGCGCGCGGGTTACGTTCACTTTTGGAAGAAGTTATGCTGAATGTTATGTTTGATGTCCCTTCTTTGGGAAATGTGACAGAATGTATAATTACCGGTGACGTGGTTCGTGGTCTCAAAGAACCTGAAATTAAGAAGAAATAATATGTTTCCGGCGGCGCAAGGAGTCCAGAATGGAGCATCAGACCGCTCAGCGTGAAGATTTTGACTTCAGTCTCAATGAGCGTACCGCGCAGATTGTCATGAATGACGTGATGGCGATTGAGACTGATGAGGACGAGCTGAAAACCGAAAGTATCGAGATACCTGATTTAATCAGTCCGGTACTGAAACCTGATTTCAGCCTGGACGGCCTTAGAAAGCTGCCTGAAGGACGATACCGTTTTATACGCAGTATTGGCTTTGGCGGCATGAAAACCGTTACCGAAGTTTATGACCGCGATACCGGAAGAAATGTCGCCATGGCATCGATTCCTGATGCTGCGGAGCGGAAACACACTCATATCCTGCATTTTGTACGGGAAGCGTTTCTGACGGCAAAACTTGAACATCCTAACATTGTTCCGGTTCATGATATCGGTATTGATTCTACTGGTGTTCCTTATTTTACCATGAAGCTTTTGCATGGCTATACACTGGCGAGACTGATCAAAAAAATTCGCAGCGGAGAGCCATTTTTTACCCAAAAATATACTGAAGGACGGTTGCTGTTTATTTTTATGCGTATCTGCAACGCCATCGGGTTTGCTCATTCACAAAAAATAATCCACCTTGATCTTAAGCCGGACAATATCTACGTCGGTGAATTTGGCGAAGTTCTGGTTATTGACTGGGGGCTCGCAAAATATTTCGGTGAAATTGACACGGAAGAGAAAGACGATCCTGCTGATCTAGAGCAGAGCTCTGATTCGTTTTCAAAGAAGATCAAAACGCAGTCCGGTGTGGCGCGGGGAACTCCGGGATATATGTCGCCAGAACAGGCTGCGGGTTTGAATCAAAATAAGGATGTTCGCAGCGATATTTATTCGCTGGGCGCAATTCTTTATACTATGTTGACTTTACGCCGACCTTTTCCAGGCATGAATGTAGAACAAATATTGCATGCTACAGTAAAAGGAGCGCTAATCGCGCCAAGCCAACTTGACGATTTGCCGCGTCAAATCCCTGCCGCATTGGAGGCGATTGTGATGAAAGCAATGCACCGTAATCCTGATCTGCGTTATCAGAATGTCAATGAATTGCGTGAAGATCTTTTCGCATATATCGGGGGTTATGCAACTACGGCAGAATCTCCGGGTATGCTTAAAAAGTCAGCAATGTTTCTTCTGCGCAATATTTACAGCGTGATGTTTTGGGTTTTGCTTATTTTACTGTTTGGGATTTGTGTTGTCATGTTTTGGCTTTTTCGCAGTGGAGTCCTTGAGATCAGCTTGAATTGAACTGCCATAATGATATGTTAATTTGCTCAAAATAAATGGTTTAAAATGCCATTAAATCGGGGATTTTATTATGAAAATATTGGTTACCGGCGGGGCTGGTTTTATCGGTTCAGCAGTTGTCCGTATGCTGATTCAGGACACTGACGATGAAGTTTGCGTAATTGACAAGCTTACATATGCTGGAAATCTTGAATCATTGGCAACGGTTATTGAATCACCGCGTTTTTGTTTTGAGCAGTTGGATATTTGCGACCGTTCCGGTGTGGACGCTGTTTTTAAAAAATTCAAACCGGACTTTGTAATGCATCTGGCGGCCGAATCACATGTTGATCGCTCAATTGACGGACCTGGCGAATTCATCAATACTAATATCAATGGCACTTATACGATGCTTGAGGCGGCGCGCAAATATTGGACCGGAATGGATAGTGAAGCGCAGAAGAGATTCCGTTTTCATCACATTTCGACCGACGAGGTTTACGGAGATCTGGATGATGACGGATCATTATTTCGGGAGGACACCCCTTATGCTCCAAGTTCACCTTATTCGGCGTCCAAGGCCGCTTCGGATCATCTGGTTCGCGCTTGGTGGCGGACTTATCGTCTGCCGGTTCTGATAACCAATTGTTCCAACAATTACGGCCCATATCATTTTCCTGAAAAACTGATTCCGCTGATTATTCTCAACGCTTTGGATGATAAACCACTTCCAGTTTATGGGAATGGCGCACAGATTCGGGACTGGCTTTTTGTTGAAGATCACGCCAGAGCACTCTACCGGGTGGTCAGCAAAGGCAAGATCGGCGATACCTATAATATCGGCGGGCATAACGAAAAAAAGAATCTTGAAGTGGTTCATACGGTTTGTGCATTACTTGACGAACTTCATCCACGAGTTGACAAGCGTTCTTACCGTGAACAGATTACTTTTGTCGCAGATCGTCCCGGGCATGATCTGCGTTATGCTATTGATGCCGGAAAAATACAACGGGAACTTGGATGGCAACCGGAAGAGACATTTGAGTCTGGAATAAGGAAAACAGTAGTCTGGTATCTGCGGAATAAAGATACCTGGTGCAAACGGGTTTTGGACGGCTCTTATAAACGGGAACGCCTCGGCGTTATATCTTGAGGAATGTAAAATGAAAGGTATTATATTGGCCGGTGGCGCCGGTTCCAGATTACATCCGGTGACGTTGGGTGTTTCAAAACAGCTTCTGCCGGTTTACGACAAGCCGATGATTTACTACCCGCTTTCGGTATTGATGTTGGCCGGGATTCGCGACATTCTGATTATTACTACTCCTGAAGATCAGAGCGGGTTCATCCGGGCATTAGGCGATGGGCATGCGTTTGGTGTCAATTTGAGTTATCGCGTTCAACCGTCTCCGGACGGTTTGGCACAGGCATTTATTATCGGAGATTCGTTTATCGGAAATGACCGGGTTGCGCTGGCGCTTGGCGATAATATTTTTTACGGCTCAAACTTTCAACAGTTGCTAAATGCTGCTGCGTGCCGCGAAGAAGGGGCAACCGTTTTCGGCTATTGGGTTTGTGATCCTGAACGTTTTGGGGTGGTGGAGTTTGATAAATCCGGACATGCCGTATCAATTGAAGAAAAACCGGTTCATCCGAAATCCAATTATGCGGTTACCGGTCTTTATTTTTACGACAATCAGGTTGTCGATATCGCCAAAAATGTCAAGCCTTCGGCACGTGGCGAACTTGAAATCACCAGCGTAAATCAGGCTTATCTTGAAAATAATACTTTGTGTGTTGAACGGCTGGGACGCGGTTATGCCTGGCTTGATACTGGAACTCACGAGAGCCTGCTTGAGGCCGGCGAGTATGTGAGGACGATTGAAAAAAGGCAAGGCTTGAAAATCGCCTGTCTTGAGGAAATCGCTTTCGAACACGGATGGCTTGATGTAGAAGCTGTCTTGAAACAAGCGGCAGCGCTGGCAAAAACCGAATACGGTCAGTATTTGGAAAAAATGGTGTCAATGCGAAATAAATGATAAGCAGAGTGTTTTTCAGTTTATGATGTTGCGTTGGGAATTCATTACTTAAGAATACTATATTCTTCTTCTTCTTCTTCTTCGCGCAATGGAATCGAGAAGTGAAATATTGAGCCCTCATCTATAGCGCTTTCAACCCAGATATTGCCGTCGTGTCTGGTAATAAATTCTTTACATAGAATCAAACCAAGTCCGGTTCCGGCTTCATTGTTGGTGCCGGGGGAAGAGTGATGCTCCTCCACCAGGAAAAGCTTGGCAGTGGTTTCCGGTGACATCCCAACTCCATTATCAGAAACTGACACTAAAAGTTGATGTTGCTCCAGCTTTGTGCTAACCGTAATCCGGCCTCCGTGTCTGGTGAATTTTATGGCATTGGAAAGCAGGTTGCGCAATACTGTTTTCAGCATATCGGAATCAGCAAAAACATTAAGCGGATAAGCTCCGTTTACAGAAATCGTAATTGATTTCTGTCCAGCGGCGGCGTTCAGTAAATTGACAACATTGCTTATTATCGCGCCTATTTCAATTTTCTGCGGCTTAAATTCAATTTTCCCGGTTTGTGATCGCGCCCATTGCAGAAGATTGTTCAACAGCTCCATAGCGAGTTGCGAAGATTCGAAGATAAATGTGGCATATTCTTCGATCCCGTCATAGTCATTTTCTTTAATTTGCTCCATCAATAAGCTACTGAATCCGACAATACTGTTGAAAGGACTTCGCAGATCATGGGCGATAATCGAGAAAAATTTGTCTTTGGCGGCATTGGCCTGAGTTAATTCTGTATTAACTTCATTCAACTTGTTCAGCGTCTCTTCCAATTTATGTTTGTCACGGATAAGCAGACGTTGAAGATTGCTGATTTCCCGGTTTAAAAGATGCATGTTCTCATTAATAGATGCTAGTTGGCTGGCATCAAGGTCGCCGGCAATCAGCAGATAATCGCCTTTACGGTAAACAGTCGATTTGATGGATCTATTTATGGTATTTGGGTCGCCGACAGTTAAAAATCCTTTATAAATTACCTTAGTTTTATGTTCGGACGTAATCAGTTCGCTTAACGGGGGATTCAAAATGGTTTTTGCGGGATCATCCTTTAACAGTACAGACATTGCCGGGTTGGCAAAGAGCAAAGACCCGTCAGTTTTTATCAGTGCCAGCCATAACGAGCTGCTTTCGGCAATTAGTGTTTTTAGTTCTTCCTGCCATTCGGAAAACAGGATGTCGGAAACATTATTCATTGGCATCACCTGCGTGTTCATTTGGATTAATGCAAATAAAATTCATAATGTCCAGCTTATTAATTAAATGATTTTNCNAATTGTTCGACATCGTCCAGCCNCTTAATGAGGAAGGTATTTGAATCAGGTAGTACAAAATTATTAAAACGACTGAATGCCTGTCCCCCGACGATAATCGGCATGGCGGGGAAGGAGTTTCTTGCCGATTCTAACGTTTTGTTGATGGTGGGGATATTAAAATCAAGACTTAGCGATAATGCCAGCGCATCGGGCTTGCGCAGTTTCATGAAATTCAGCAAATCGTCTTTTGGAGTATTGGCTCCGAGGAAGATCGCATCCCATCCGTTCAATTCAAATATGTCAGCGACCATTTTGAGCCCGATCTGGTGCGATTCGTTTTCGGCACACGCAGCAATTACAGTTTTATTATTTTTTGTCATGGCGCTAATTTGAGGATATTGGTCGTTTAAAATCGCTTCGACGATTGCGGATGCCATGTGTTCCGTCGCCACGCTGATTTTTCCTTCAGCCCACATTTTGCCGATATCATAAAGGGAGTTGCGAATGATTTTTTCGTAGAGGTGTTTGATGCTGATGCCGTAGTTGAGCAGTTCGGAAGCTATTGCCGAACTTTTTGAACGGTCGCCCGCCAGCAGTGAATTATAAAAATCTTCAAAAGAATTCTGCTCATTCATAATCGTCCACCTGTTGTTACGGTTTTTAGCGTTTAATGGTTGCATTGCAACGTTGAAACAGAAAACTGGACTCGGTGAAAACAGCGGTTCCTCGAAGCTTTCACAAAAAAATTTTCAGCCATTACCATATCTTATTACCACCGTTGATTCAAATCTTGAAATAGTTTAAATGCCCAACTGTGCCGAGGATACGCCAATAAGGACGATAACTCGACGAGAATAGTCTATTACCCAATGCTTTTTTCCAAGGTAGTCACCTTAAAAACGTTTTTATGCAGGGAGCGTATTTAAAAAGGTCTTTCCTGAAGTATATTAGATGCAGTTTATAATTTATTTAAATATTATGCAATATAANTTCTAAGGAGATTTTTCAATGCAGGTTCCATTGTTGGATTTAGTTGAGCAATACGCATCTTTGAAAGATGAATTTATGAAAGAGATTGCCGAGATATGCGACAGTCAGCGTTTTATCCTTGGTGATAAAGTAACAAAGCTGGAGCGTGAATTGGCTGAATATTGCGGAGTTCCGCATGTTTGCGGCGTGACTTCAGGTTCGGACGCCTTGTTGATTGCACTGATGGCCGAGAAAATTGGATATGGTGATGAAGTTATTACTTCGCCGTTTACTTTTTTTGCGACAGCCGGGGCCATTGCGCGAGTGGGCGCAACGCCGGTTTTTGTTGATATCCAGGCTGAAACTTATAATATCAATCCGGAATTGATTGAAGCAGCAATTACCAGCCGGACCAAAGCGATTATTCCGGTGCANTTGTTCGGACAGTGCTGCGANATGGATAAAATNAATGCTATCGCGAAAAAACACAATTTGATTGTGATTGAAGACGCCTGTCAGTCGATTGGCGCAGAATACAAAGGTAAGAAGGCCGGAAGCCTTGGTGATTATGGATGTTTTTCATTTTTTCCGAGCAAAAACCTCGGTTGTTTTGGTGATGGCGGGGCGGTTTCCACAAATTCTTCAGAACGATTTGAACTTTTAAAAACCTACCGCAACCATGGGCAGGGTTCAACTTATATCCACAAGTATGTCGGCGGCAATTTCCGTATTGATGCGTTGCAGGCCGGGATTCTTTCCATTAAATTGCGNGAATTGAACAATTGGCATGACGGCCGCGCTCGCAATGCCGGGATTTATCGTAAGTTGTTTGCCGGTATCAAGAACCAAGAAGAGGTTATTCTTCCCGGACTGGCGGATTATACGACACGTCACATATACAATCAATTCAGCATTCGTATTGTCGACGGCAAACGTGATTCAGTCAAAAAATTCCTCACCGAGAACGGTGTCGGTTGCAATATCTATTATCCGTTGCCGCTACACTTGCAGGAATGTTTTGCCGGATTAGGCGGCAAAAAAGGCGATTGCCCGGTCAGTGAAACTATTGCCGGTGAGATATTGGCACTGCCGATTTATCCTGAACTCAAAGTTGAACAACTTGAGTTTGTTGTGGAATGTCTCGAAAAAGCATTGGACTGAAAATGGGAAGAAAATCAGAAAATGAACGTGAGTTCAAAACCGTAAGCTATTTTCGGCTTTTGAAATACTGTAAACCTTATTGGAAGCGCTTAACCATCGGGATTCTGGCCGGGTTCGTGGTCGGAGGCTCTTTATTCGGCAGTTTGATGGTGGTTCCTGATATGGTCATGGTGGTGGAACATGACATGTCCCGCGGTGGCGTTGCTACGCAGACGGCAGTTAAGGATTCCGTAACCAAAGAAATTCCTGTCGTGACAACCCCGGCGATGGTCGATTCCGATAAGGATTTAACCAAAACCATGAATAAGTTGCGTTTTTATGCGAATAAATTAAGGTTGCCGCTTAAGGTCGGAAACTCGACAGTAGAATTGACCTGGCCGGTCACCCTGACGATTCCAGTGATCAAGGGTAATGGACGGATTTCATGGCAGTTTTTCAGTATTTTTATCTTTCTTTTTCTGGCGGCCTGGTTGCTCAAGAATATTGCGACTTTTGTCAACCACTATTACACCAGGTGGGTCGGAGCCAAAGTAATTACTGATATGCGCAATGAGATTTATGGGAATCTAATCAATCAATCATTAAAATTTTACGGCAATCAGGACATCGGACATTTGATCAGCCGCTGCACCAATGATACTGCGGCAATCGAAAGTTCAGTATCCAACACCGTGGCGGACGCGACGCGTTGTCCGATT
>JGI24712J26585_10003162_pt1 | contig 13094 bp, 10 predicted proteins | sample BioPla3DNA2_FD_26585 | JGI IMG/M metagenome (IMG submission 26585) | reverse complement strand
CCGCCCGGCGCAGTAGCGCCGGATCTCCTCGGGGATCGGACCGACAACACCCTCGCGGGCGAAGCGCACCCGATAGACGAGGTTCCCCTGCCACGTCACGTGGATGTGCCAGAGCCCAAACCGGCACGATCCAGTTACGATCACCATCTTCCCGCCTCCTTCTGGAAGATATCAATGGTGCAGGTCGTCATCTCCTCCTGCATCCACGGTGGCAGGCCGGAGCGGACCCTGGACTCCAGGAACCGTCGTTCCCCGAGGACGAGCATCCCCCGATCCTCTGGTGCTCTGAGTACCCTTCCCAGCGCCTGCAGGGCGCGGTTGATCGCCGGGAGGGTGTAGCTGATGAACTCCCCCTCGGGCCCGAACTTCATCCGGAAGTAATCGATCACCATACGGCGGACACGGTTGAATGGAGCGAGAGGGAGGCCGATGACGAGTGCACCCGCGAGCATCTCCCCCCGGTAGTCCAGGCCCTCACTCCACTTGCCGCCACAGACTGCAAAGAGGATGCCGGATCGCCCCTCTCCGGGGAGAGACATAAATTCTCGAAGCATGGTAGCGGCCGTTGCAGATTCTTTCGGTTCGATGTAGATCTGCTTCTTCTTGATCCGGGGAGCGCACCGCTCCGCAAAGATGTTGACCAGGTCGTAGGAGGGAAAGTAGATGGCGAGGTTTCCCGGGAGGGCAGCAAACGTGGTGATGTAGTCGTCAGTCCGCGCGAGGTTCTGCGCATCCCGGCGCATCGAGTAGGCGGTGGTGATGTCGTTTGCGCAGAAAATGCGGCGATTCTCTGGAGGAAACGAGTTTGGAAGCGACAACGCGCTGACCGGAAGATCGCCGAAGTAGTAGCGCTGGTAACTCTCGATGGGTGAGAGCGTGCCCGATATCAGGACGGAGCATGCGTGTGCCTGGACGATATCCCGGAGTTTGGTGCTCGGATCGATGTTTCGCACCTCGAGCGCCACCATACCGTCCTCGCCCTTGCGGTAGATTGTCAGGTAGGCCGGGTCGGCCGCGGACTGGAGGATCCGGTAGAAGAACTCAGTCAGCCGCTCGAGGGCACTCTCCCGGAACTCACCTGCCTGCATGTTTTTTTCGCGGATCCCTTCGCTGATCTTGAGGAGGTCGTCCACGATCCCTTCCATGTTCTGGTAGAGTGTACCCGCAAGGATCATTCGCTGAAAGATCGCAGGATCAAACCAGTCCTCGATCTCGTGCGACTCTTTGAGTGCATCCATGAATCGAGTGATCTGCGGCAGGATCTGGGCGATGGCATCAGCCTGGTGCTGAGACCGCCGTCGTCCGGCGAGTTCGTGCCCAGCCTGCACGATATCATGCTCCTCGATCATCACGCTCTCGATGTTCTGGACCACGTCACCGCAGTTGTGGGCTTCATCGATGAGCAGCAAGACATCGTGCTCCTCGATCCCGAGCGACTGGTAGAGCTGCTCCCTGATGGCGTCGTTGAAGAGGTGGTAGAAGTTCACGAGCACCACATCAGCGCCCCGGGCGGCGTGCACCATCGTATCGTAGGGACAGATGTTGCCGCAAAATCCGGCAAGCTTGTCGGGCCAGATCAGCTCGGTGCTCACCCGCTCGGCGCGGACACGCAGGGCCGCCGACGGGATCATCTTCAGTCCCGCATCCTCCGGTTCTACAAACGATTTGCCGTGGATGAAGTAGGGGCAGATGAGCGGGTGGTCGGGGTCCATCTTCCGGATCTGTTGTCTGATATGACGGTCGTTTGCCGGGGTAAGTGAACCCTTCTGTGCTCGCTCCCGCATCAGCGCTGTCGAGAAAGCCTTGACCCCCTCACATCGCCGGTAGACGTCCCCTTCGCCACCGAGCGGGCACATGCTTGACTTGCCGATGAGGTAGGCGAACTTCAGACCGCCGCGCTTCTTCCGGACGAGCGCAAGCTCGCGCATAAACGTGGTGAGCTGACTGATAGTGCGGACGGCGACGAGCACTTTTCGCCCCCGGCTCTCTGCGAGGAGCGCGGAGATCACGCTCGACTTGCCGCTTCCGGTCGGTGCATCGATCATGGCGATACCGCCGTCGCGCGCGACAGATGCAGCCGCTTCAAGCATTTCCCGCTGGTGAGGTCGGTATTCCCGGTACGGGAACCAGTCGTCAAGGGAATCCATTGATGTACATATCGCGTGCTGACCTCAATGTAGTTTGGGTATCCAGGGCGAAAATGAACCGGCTGGCAGGGTGGGCATGTATCCCGATCCGCCGTGAGGCTCCCGCCGGGGGGGACTGCGCTCGTGCGCGACGAAGTTGGTCGATGGCCGGGCACCATCGGGGGATCGGCTCTGATGTCCACCATTGCGGAGGGCATTGGCACGCCCCGGGTGGAGCGAGCCGTACCTGGTTCCGCGCGTGATCAGCACCTTCTCCAGAGCACCGGGACCGCGGCAGCACGCGGGCAGGCTGTATTGCACCATCTGCAAATTATTCCGAGAGAGACCTCTCCCGGAGCCTGGGAGGGGAGAAGAAGAAGGTATCAGAGGGCGAGATTTCTGGAAATAAGGATTTTCCAGCCGCTGTGCCGCTCACCTCCGAGACCGATCCAGGCCGCGCATGTATTCCGGGTGATTTTACCGGCTTTTACCGTCAAAATGGGGATATGGGCAGAGAAGAGGACGGATCGGCGCGCCTGACCAACCAGGCTCTCAAACTTTTCCAAAAAATCATCCGGGATCTGCGTGACCTCAAAATCCATGTCAAAAAGAACGTTTGTCGATTTCCAGCGTTTAGCGATAGAAATTAACTTACACCAATGATAAGCGCTCTAAACGAGATTATATTCTCTTCACACAACGATCAATTCGAAACATATTAATATGCCTCTCAAATTACTCATTAATTAGACCTATACAATCAGGTTACTCGAAGGTATAGGTAGGACGTTTAGAGAGGTGTATGAAAAATGGTGTTCCATCCTCCAGTTGCTATAGTAGCAAAAGCGGGAGATGCCGGGAAGTACAAGGTCGGATTGCCGGTCTGGAATATGATCGTGCGCGGCTTCATGTCCGGCGCCTACATCGCCATGGGCGGTGCGCTCGCGACGGTCTGTTCGACCGGTGTAATGGCATCTGATGTTGCGCTGAGATCCGGTTTCGCAAGTGCTGGTATGGCCCAGTTCATGCTGGGTGCTGTCTTCCCTGTGGGGCTGATTATCACGGTTATGACCGGTGCAGAACTCTTCACCGGGGATGCGATGCTCGCCCCCATGGCTGCATTCGTCCACAAGGTCAGCTGGGGCAGTGTGCTCAATCTCTGGCTCTGGGTGTACATCGGTAACCTTATCGGATCGATAGTCTTCGCGTATATCATGGCGTACGGGCCGTGTGTCAGCTTCGATGCCGCAGGGAGCGCAACGCTCACCGCGTTTGGCCTAAGAGCAATAGGTATTGCAACAGCAAAGACAAGTTATGCCAGTGGTATGGCTCTATGGTCAGTATTCTTGAAAGGCATTGGCTGTAACTGGCTCGTCAACCTCGCTATCTTGCTTGGTATATGCGCTGATGACGCGATAGGAAAGATCGTCGGTATCTGGTTCCCGATCTTCGCTTTCGTTGCCACCGGGTTTGAGCACAGTGTTGCGAATATGTACTTTATCCCTACGGGCATCTTCTGCACAGGCATTGACCCTTCGCAGGCAGTCGAATCGGTTAACTGGGTAACCATGTGGACCAGCAACCTGATTCCAGTTACGCTCGGCAATATAGTCGGCGCTTTGCTCTTTGTCGGTGTCCTTTATTGGGTCGCGTTCAGAAAAGAAATTGCTGCTCTGAAGTAAACCTGATAAGCGATGCAGATCGGAGATATTAGAGTGAGGGTGACGCCAGTTGCACTGGCCGTCTTCCTCTTTTTTATGGCCCTGATCGGCGTGTACGTCTTCGCTACCGGGGATGTACGCTCACTGATCTGGGCGGTTCCAGCGGCTGTCATGCTGATCCTCATACCAGCAGCGCTCAACTACATGAGCCAGAAGCAGTATGCGTCATTGGTGCCAGTGTACGAAGCAGAAGCAAAAACCACCCGTATTCGCGCGATCAACCTGAACATGCTCGGCAAGCCGGTGCGTGTCAAGGGCGTCGTCGAGCGGGTCTACTTTCAGTTCCTCAACCGGCCACAGTACCTCGTCGCCGACCGGACGGGAGAGATATCGGTCAAGATGTTCACCTCACCGGCGGGAGATGTGCAGGAAGGGGATGTGGTCGAGGTTCTCGGGACCGTCGTCAAACGCTATATCATGACTGGAGATGCTGTCATCAACTGCGTCTCCATCCGGAAGATCGAGAAAGTTCAGTAATCCTGACGCCTTTTGGCGCCAAAGTGTTCAGTGAAGAGACGGTTGACCGGGACAGTTGAGATCCTGTCACCATCTCTCAATTAGAACGATGTGTCAAGCCCCTCTTCTATCGGCCTTGAGGTTGGCCTTCTATCGAGGTCCTGGATATACTCCTCGAAGAGATGGATCCTCGTGCTCACGGGGAACGGTATACCAAGGGTGCTTATGACCGCCTCGCCCGCATCAAGCGTCTGTATCTCGGTATCCAGGCGCGAGAGATCCTGTTTTGCGCTGCTTGCTATGATATCGCGGTCTCCGCGGTCTGAGAGCCCCATCACGACGAAGGTGTTTAACTGGGCAAGGACCCGGGCATCGATGTTCTTCGGCTGCTGGGTGACGACACAGAGCCCTACACCGAACTTCCTCCCCTCCATGGCAGCCTCCCGGAACGTCCGGGTGCTCCCGAGACCTGACCCGAGCACCCGCTGCGCCTCTTCGATGGTGATCAGCACCTGATGCTGCTCCTCCGCGCCCCTGGCATCCTCACCCTGGTGGTTCTGCATGATCATACGGGTGATGATCGAGAGGACAAAGAGCTCGCTCTGCTCGCTCATGCCTGGTATGTCGATCAGGACGACCTTATTCTCGTGGAGTGCCGCGATGATATCAGGGATCGACGAGCCTTTCTCACGGAGGAACCCCCTGCTTCGGGTGAGCATGCCTGCGATACGCCTCTGCATCACCGAGAGCGTGCTCGGCGAGAAGTTCCTCAGGTCCCTGGCGATCCCTGGGTGCCTGCCGGTGTAGGCCGCGGCGTCGAAGGTTGCAAAGTCGGTGCTCTGGAAGAAGTCGATCACGGCAGAACCAGGTGTGCTCTCAAGCATCTCAACGACCTCGCGCTGGGGTTGGGAGTGCTCGTAGAGCAGGAGGAGATCGGGCGCCCTGAAGTCGTCATAGTCCAGGTAAAGGCGGTCAATCATGTACTTTTTCCTGAAGCGATCCGACTGCGTGGTGAAGACCGAGAGTCCATCCCGTCCTGCCCGGTAGTGCAGGAGCCCGCTGGTGGCCGCACCGCTTGACGACCGGCCTCCTGCCACGTACTCGCCGTGCGGGTCCACGATGAGGAGCCCGAATCTTCGCGCCTGCATACACGAGGCGCAGAAGACCTTCATGAAGTTGCTCTTCCCCATGCCGGTCGTGGCAAAAACGCCCATATGTTGCCGCATCACCGTTGCGTGGAGGGATACCCTCACGTCCTTGAGCACACCCTGACCGGTCTTCATAACACCCACCTCAATCTCACCCATCACCTGTCGCAGAAACGCAAAATCCCCGGCCTGCGGCATCTCTACGCGTGAGAATTTTGCGGGGATCGTCCGAGGTTTTCGGAAACCGCCATCCTCCCCGACGAATCCGAGCGGGATCGCCTCGACGATGATGAAGACATCCTCCCCGATCCCGTAGAAGTGCTCGGTATGAGGGCGGGTATCCCACCTGGGGTCTGAGAAGTTGCAGTCGTGGATAAGATCGCTCACCTTCGCAAAGAACGTCAGGCCCTTGGTGCTGTCGGTGATCTTGAGCAGATCTCCAAGGTAGAGCTCTGCGTCGTGGGGGACGGCGAACCGGTAGCTGAGCACCCGGTCACCGATCAGGCGGTACTTTGAGGCGTCGCCTCCATCAATATCGATCAAACTCATCATGGTAGTCACCGAAGATGCTGGTGTAGTCGGCGAGGCTCATGCCGAGGAGATCCATACTCTTGATGATATCCTGTCGGATCTGCTCGACCGTATCGGCCCCGATCCTGGTGGTGAGGTGGGCGTCCAGGAGCGGGTAGGGGTAGCCCGTGACCCTGCCGTCGTCGGCGAAGTGGGCGAGCGCGGAGAAGACCTGATCCACCATCTCCTGGTTGTAGTATTTCGGGATCTCCACCTTAAACGCCCTCTGCGCACGAGGATGTAGCCGCGCGACGTACTGCCCGCCCCGTTGTTTCCAGCGATGTGTCCTCTGGCGGTCGATCAGGTCTTCCGCCACAGATAGGCAGATATACCAGGGCTCGGGGATGGCTAGGTCGCGGGCAAGCCCTTCCGCTGCCGGGACGATCGGGTGCCCCCCGCCCCAGGTGAGCGCTGTCCGCTTCGTCACCGCGGCGATGAGCACCCCCCTGAGATTGCAGAGGTTTAAGAGGCTCTCGATGACCTCATCGTGGCTTGCGTGGCGGACCTGGAGCGTGCCATCGAGCACAAGGAGATCTCCGGTCTCGAGCTCCGCGGCCATCTCCATGGCCGCCCAATACTCGAGGGTGTCGCGTATGACGGCGGAGTTCTGGATCGGATCATCGTGGTCGAGGGGCGCCTTTGGGGGATGGTGGAAGCATTCGTGGAAGAGTGCGTCGAAGTCTTCGTTCCCGGCCCCAGGATTGACGGTGACGACCTGCAGGGGAGTCGTCCTGCGGCAGGTTCGCGCGCTTCCAGCATACACGTTCACCGACGCGCGAACAGCAGCGATGGCAAAGGCGCCTGAGTCGAGGATGATGGCGTTGCTCCCATCCACCGCACAGACGGCGCCATCAAACGACGGGCGGCAGTGCCGGTAAGACCCTGCATCAAACCCGCTACACGCGGAGAACCGTTCGATGAGATCCTCCGGGGCGCACTCGCGGATCTTCCCTGCAACCCGACGGATCGCGTCCTGGTAGAGGGTTTTTTGATCCATCTCTCAAAGCTCCCTCACAGTGCTCGTGTGGTCAGCCCCCATCTCGACCATGAGCGTCGTTGAGAACTCGTCCTGGACCTCGGTGATATGAGAGATGAGGAGGATCTGGGGGAAGTGAGCCTCCTGGGTCCGGAGCGCCCGGAGGAGGTTGTTCCGCCGCTCCTCATCCTGACTCCCGAAGATCTCATCGAATATGAGGAATGTGGAGTCGTGCACCTCATTCACCCCGGCAAGAAACCGGGAGAGGGCAATCCTGAGGGCGATGGCGATGTCGTCCTGTTCTCCGCCGCTGAACCGGTCGGCCGGGTAGTCATCCCCCATATCGTGGACGAGGACGGTGAAGTCGTCATCCAGCATCACCGTCCCGTACCGTCCATCGGTGATCTCGGCAAGCACTCTGCCTGCCTCCTCTTCGATCCTGTCTCTGACCACCTGCAGGAGGTAGTCGGTGTAGTCTCTTATGAGAGATCGGGTCAACTTTAAGCGCCCAATCTCTTCATGGAGCGACTTCTGCTGCCGGGCAAGGTCATCGGCCCGGGAGAGCCTGGCTGTCTCCTCTTTGATATCCGCCTTCAGGCTACCTATCCGGGCGGTGATCGCGTAGCTTTGTTCCCGCGCTATCGCAAGATCCCGCTCAAGGCCGGCGAGCCTCTCCTCTACTGCCGCGATCGCCTGCCCATCAAAATCGAGATCGGCGAGGGCTATCTTCGTAGCGCGGAGCTCGGCCTCCAGGCCTGCGAGGAGCTCTCGTTTTGCTTCAAACGCTCTTCGCACCCTCGGGACCTCTTCGAGGCGGACGCGGAGCTCGAGCGCCCTCCGATGCGCCTCTTCGGCGCGGTGGAACTCCTCGGTGAGGCGCACAAACCGATCCTGGTCAAACGAGAGGCCCTGCTGCTCGCTCCTGATCTCCCGCAGCCTCGCCTGAAGCTCTTCTAGTCGTTCAAGGATCGCTTTGCGCTCCTCTTCGAGCGCCGGCCTCCGTGAGAGCCTGGCCTGGGCCTCGATGTGCGCATGGCAGGACGCCTCAAGCGTCTGGGCTTCGGCTTCCAGGCGTTTGAGGAGCTGGGGGTCAAATCCGAGCCGGGCGAGGTCTTCCTCGATCTCCTCTTTCCGGGCAAGGTAGCCCTCGACCTCAGCGATGAGCCGCTGCCGCTCCTCCCTGAGGGNTGGGAGCCGGCTGCACTCACCCCTGAGGGTATCAGCCCTCGCCTTTTTCTCCGCAAGGTCGCGGAACCGCTCCCTCAAGGCATTGTGCGCCGCCGGATCATACTCTGCCAGACCGAGCGCCTGTATCGCGGCCTGATGTTTCCCGGCCTCAGCCTCCCACCGCCGTGCGGTCTCGGAAGTCTGCCTGTAGCGGGAGGTATAGAGTGCGTGCTGCTCTCTGATGTGCTGAAGGGTGGTACGCTGTTGCAGGAGGCTCTGTATCCGGGCGACGACATCGCGGTGATCGGATGCCGCCCTCGTATGCTCCTGCTCAATGCCCGCAAGCCTCTCCTGCATCGATGCGGTGGCCGCAGCGAGATCATCGAGCAGATCTTCGTAGCGCTCCCCGAGCCCCTGGTGGCACATCGGGCAGGATCCCCCCGGGCCTGCCCTGCGGATCTCTGTCTGGTGTTCGGCCAATTTCTGGATCTCCTCGCGGACCGCCTGCTGGCGCGTGGCGCAGGCGCTGATCCGTGCCGTCAGGTGATCCCTCCTGCGCCCGGCCTCCTCGATCTCCATCTCTACAGCGTCCAGCCCGGTGAGGTTCCGGGCAAATCCGGCGATCGTGCTCTTGAGCCGCTCCAGATCGCCCGATGCGGCGCGAACCTCCTGCAGACACCGCTCCATCTCCCTGGCATGCGCGGCAGCCTGGGAAAAGACCTCGTCACGGGCACGGAGGGTATCGTACTCGCCGACCTCGGCCTCGAGCGCCGTAAGGTGCCGGACCTTCTCTTCAACCCCCTCGATATCAGCCCGGTTCTCCTCGACACGCTGCCGGGTCTGGCCGAATCGCTCATCCATGCGGGCGAGTTCTTCGCGGAGGGATTCATACTCAGGCTGGAGACCTTTCAGTGCTGCAACGCGCGCCTTGAGCGCCTGCCACTCCCCGACCTCGCGGGAAAGCCTGGTGACGGTCTCCTCGTCCTCCGCAAGTGCGGCAAGTTCGGCTTCGACCTTCGCACGACGTTTACCATACTCACGCACCTGCTCCATCGCGGTCTCTGCTTCGAGGACCAGGCGATCGGCCTGGGCTTTCTCGTCGGAGATCGCCATGACCGCCGCCTTCAGGGTCTCGCAGCGATCGGCGATGGGAGTGAGGGCATCGAGGTCATCCTGCAGCCTCATGCGCTCTGCGATCTCCGCCTCGCCCTCCCGGCACTCATCGCGGAGTCGCCCGATCTCGGCGATCAAGGCTTCCTCTCCCTTTGTGAGGCTCAGATAGCGATCACGCACCAGGAGCAGGCGATCTCGCTCCTTCCGGGCCCGCTCGAGCGCCTCTCTGGCACTCTTCTCCGCGACCGCGATCCTCCTCCCCTCCTCCTCTGCATCGGCGAGGTTGTCCTTGAACGCCCGGATGCGGGCGCGAACACCATCTGCGTCCAGCTCCTGGAGTCTTCCAGAGATCTCCCGATAGCTCCCGTCCCGGGCGTCGATGATCTCTTTGAGCACTTCCATGCTGTCCCTCTTGATGTAGTCGATGCCCAGCACCTGCATGAACCAGTCCTTCCGGGACCCAGCCCTGCTCTCGATCAGGGTGAGAAGCTCCTTCTGCCCGGCGTAGATGGTGTTTCGGAGGTCACCCGGGCCCATGCCGACGATCCGTTGCATCTCCTGCCCTACCTTCTGGACGCTGCTTGCAAGGAGCCTCTGGTTCATGTAGAGTGTTGCCTCGTGGAGGGTTGAGGAAGGGCGGCGCTTGAATTTGCGGATGACAGTATACTCGTTGTTGCCGGCCAGGAAGTCCAGGCGTACCTCGCAGACGTCCTGCGGTCCGGCGAGCGAACTGACGATATGATCCCCATCAATCCCCGTCCCCTGGAGCCCGTAGAGGGCAAAGAGGATTGCGGTGACGATACTGCTCTTGCCGGTCCCGTTGTTTCCTACGATCCCGGTGATGCCGTCCTGGAAGAGGATCTCCTGATTCCGAAACCGCTTGAAGTTGCGCATCACGAGCCTATTCAGCAGCATTCTCTCTCCCTGCGACCTGTTATGACCGAACGAAGCACCCTGGTCCCCGTCTTCCTCACAAACTCCTCATCACCAGGGGCAAGGTGTTCCTTCTCAACGAAACGCTCAAATTCAGCGATATAATCCAGGCCGGCGAGAGATTCCTCCTGGAATATCTGGATGGTGTCATCGACTGGAATCACCCGAAGTCTGAGGTCGAGCATCCTGTTCCGGGCATCGACGAATGCTTTCCGATCGAGCGCCCTGAGGGTCTCGCGGCGTATCCCATCGAGCGTGATCTGACAGATCGCCTGGAAGATCGTCTCTCCGGCATCCTCGATCACCGCAAGGGCTTCGTCCACGACCTCCCGGGCTGAGAGCCCGTCGCAGTTGATCCGCCCAAGACCGATCATGGGGGTGTGGGGGAGGTCGAGAGGATTGACCCTCCCGGTTGCAAGATCTACAGCAAGCCCCCCTTTGGTATCCCCGATCTCTCCGTAGTTGCAGTATTCAAGCGACCCGCTGTACCAGGCGTTGTCTGCGACCTGCACCTGGCCGTGGTAGTGGCCGAGCGCGATGTAGTCGAACCGATCTGACATGATAGTCGCATCCAACTCGTGCTCAGCGACGGTGTGGAGNCGTTTATCCTTCAACGCGCTTGCAAGNCCATGGGTGACGAGCACGTTTGTATCCCCTGAGAACTCGATCTCCTCGAACGCCGCCCGGTAGTCACCAGGCAGGAGCATATTCGGTATCAGGTGAAAGACGGCATCGTCGAGCTCGACCCGCCGGTAGCGGTTGTGGTGGGCGACGTAGAAGTCGCCTGCGCGATAACCCCCTCGTTCGAGGACCTCGAACGGGGAAGCNGTGTAGCGGGTCTTTGCCATACTGTGGTTCCCTGCGATCACGATCACGGGGATCCCCGCATCCTGCAGGCGGCAGAGGGCGTCAAGCGCTGTTGTATAAGCGCGAGTCTTTGGTTTGACTTGGTGGAAGAGGTCTCCCGCATGGACGAGGGCATCCGGGCGCATCCCGATGATCCGGTCGATTGCGGCAAGGAAATTATTGTAGATGAGGTGCTCGCGCAGGTTCATTCCGGTCTCCGGATCGACCCGGTTAAACGCCGATAATCCTAGGTGTGTATCTGCTACATGAACGATATCCATGCTCAGTTGATCTCCGTGTTCCCAAGACATAAATGCCTGATCCGTGCGGCAAGAAAGTATCTGGCACCGGGGGCGGTGTTCATAATGCGTCTAAACTAATATATCTCAGGAGATATTTGTATGGTGATCGCATGTCAAAGAGAGCCGTAGATGCAGTTTTTCAGGCGCTCTTCATCCTCTCTGACCTCAGGTTCCTGCTGCGCACAACAGCTCCCTGGCATGACCTCGATGAGGGGGAACAGGAGCGCGCCGCAGCCTACATCAAGAAGGTGAAGCGGCAGATCGCAATCCTCGAGGAGGAGCTGATACGATGAAGTGTGGAGTTGGTATCGACGCCCGGGATATAGAGGAGATGTACATCAACATTGACCCCATCCAGGCGGGCGGGCGACTCACTGCCGATGCNATGAANGCGGCTATATCGTTTGGTGATGGGTACTCCGTCTGNGATAACTGCCGCAGACCCTTCAGGCTCGATTACATCCAGAACCCTCCAATCGCACAATTCCATGCTGACCTCGCCGCGTGGCTGAATATGGATGCGGTGCGGGTTATCCCCGGGGCGCGNCGGGGGTTTCAGGCGGTCGCAAGCACCTACGTCGAGAAGGGCGACCCTGTCATCGTCACAGCACTTGCCCATTACACCGAGTTCATGGCNGTCGAAGCGGCAGGCGGTATACCCCTGGAGATCCCAAAAGATGCAAAGAACCATATCACCCCTGATGCCGCCGCTGAAAAGATTGAGACGGTGATCAGGGAATTTTCGCGGACGCCGCCCCTGCTCTTCGTCGATCACGTCGATTACCAGTACGGGAACGTCCACGACGTCGCCGGTATCGTGAAGGTCGCCCACCAGTATGATATCCCGGTNCTCGTCAACGGTGCCTACTCGGTCGGGATCATGCCGGTCGATGGCAGAACACTCGGCGCCGATTTCATCGTCGGATCAGGCCACAAGAGCATGGCGGCCCCGGCACCATCCGGCCTCCTTGCGGCGACGGATGAGCACGCGGAAGAGGTCTTCCGTACAACGAAGGCAAAGGGCGACGTGACCGGCCGGACGTTCGGCATAAAGGAGGTGGAGATGATGGGCTGCACCCTCATGGGTGTCACCGTCGTCGGCATGATGGCTTCGTTTCCTCACGTCAGGGAGCGGGTGAAGAACTGGGAGAGCGAGGTTGAGCACTCACAGGCGGTCACAGATGCCCTCCTCTCCATCGAGGGGACGAAGGTCCTCTCAGACTATCCGCGCCGGCACACCCTCACCAGGATAGATACCCGAGGCTCCTTTGATACGGTGGCACAACAGCATAAGAAACGTGGGTACTTCCTCTCAAGCGAACTGAGGAGGCAGGGGATCACGGGGGTCATACCGGGATCCACCAGGATCTGGAAATTCAACACCTTCGGGCTGACCGCAAAGCAGAGTCAGCACGTCGGAGAGTCGTTTGTCAAGATCGCTCGGGAAAATGGGCTAAATATCCTCTAAAATCTCTGCACCCGCTCCAGGACGGGTCGCCTTTCCGGCTGGAGCAGGTCCTGCGGGGAGCTGCTTCAGCCGGGAACGGAGTTCACGCGCTCAGCCTCGATGCGATCTGCCTGGTGGGGATACCCCAAAGCCAGGAGTTTGAGCTTCTCCTTCGATCACTCCGTTCTTCGCGCGATAGCGCCGCACCGTCCCCGCCGCCCGCACAGCAAGGTCATCCACACCGATCTTCTCTTCGATCTGTGCAATCGTCGTTGCGGGCGCTGCTACC
>JGI24712J26585_10003161_pt1 | contig 13097 bp, 7 predicted proteins | sample BioPla3DNA2_FD_26585 | JGI IMG/M metagenome (IMG submission 26585) | reverse complement strand
CTCCAGTGTCTTCTATTGGGACAGTAACAATAGCACTTTCTTTAATGCTATCAGGTAATTCAGTTTTTTCTACCTCTGGCATCTTGATTACTAATTGTTTGTTTTTCAAACTTAAATATGCAGGATTGCCAAAATAGAGAGTTTTTTTTATCATATTTTTATTTTTAATATTCCCCTACAGCTACAATTTGACCAATATGGTTTACCCTAACTTTTATAATATTTACAAGATTTTGAGTTGAACGTATATTTTTCCAAGTTATATCTCTAAGTTCTTTAGTTTCATTGACATTGGTTTCTAAATGATGTCTAAACATATAGTTTTTTGTTGAAATTTTCTGTACTCTAAACAAATTAGGACTTATAATATTATAGTTTTCTGGGTTTAGCAGATCTATATCGTTTGGGTTAAAACCAGTTTTTTCGTTTGGAAATACAAAATATTCGTTTTGTTTCATTGTAAATAGGAATTGCCAGCCTTCATCTTGTTTGTACTCTTTATCTATAATTGGTTGTCCTAGATTTGCACGTGTTACAGCTTCAAAGAAAGATACAACAACTTCTTCTAATTCGTAAACTTGTTCGCCTTTATCGTCTAATTGAACTTCTCCTTTTCTATTTAATTTTGGTTTTTTATAAATTGCAACATGATGATTATTCCCCGTATTTACAAAATCTATAGCTTGTTTCTCACCATTTTCGTTAAGTATAAAATTGCCATCTTTGTCACGCTTGTCACGTAGAGCAATGGCGTTACTAATACCTTTTATCGTGACTCTTTTAATTGTAATTCCTTTTTCTTTATTAAGATAAATAGGATTTTCATCTAAATTTACAAAAGCCTTTTTAGGGTCGTTATCAAATTCAGCAAGACGTTTTTCTAATATCTCTTTTATTCCTTTATCTACAACTTTATCAATACGTAAATCAGGATCAATTGCTTTACGTATGGTGTATTCGGTTTCAAAAGTCAAAGTTTTTACTTTATTTGGTATTTGTAATGTTTTTTCTTTGTCAACAAATATAGGATTATTAGATGGAGAGTTTTTACCAGTAAATGCTTTTTTAGGATCATTGTCAAACTCTTGTAATCGTTTTAGTAAAGCTTCTCTAAAACTATTGTTTGTTACAGTTTTTATTTTGCTTTCATCGAAACTACCATTAATTTGTTCTTCTTTTATAATGGGTTTTTGATAACTGCCATAAACAGTATCTAAATGGAGTTGTCCGCGTGGTGTAAGTTGTGTTTTCTTATTTTTTCCGCTCAATTTTTTTGTAATATTCGTATTTTTTGTTACAACTTTGTTTTTTGCTTTAATAGAAATCAAAATGTTTTCTAAATGTTTTTTTGCTTCAGCTCGAAATTCATTTAATGGTATAGGTGGGTTAAAGCGAAGTTTTCCATTTTTGTCACGATGCAAATATTTTTTTTCAATAGCATAAATTGTTGCAGAACGTTCTTCTTTAGGCAAGTCAGATAATTCTACCATATCTAAGTCAAAATATTCGTCTATTCCTTTTTGAACTCTTGCGTTCAAATTGTTTAGATATTGAATAAAGCTATGTTTAGTAAATGCTACTGTGAGGGCATCCATTGCGTGGTGGCGGTGGTCGTTGCGTTTAGACCAGTCAATAATTCTGCCAATTTGTCTTCCATCTTTATCATTGTAAAACATTGTGAGTCCTTGTTGATCATATTTATCCCAGTTGAGTTCTTGCATTATATCAATCAACTGCCAATCTTCACGTAAACGAGCTGTAATTGTACCTGTAGTTGGTACAACAAATTTTACTAGCTCATTTAACATCTCTCGGGCTTTCTTTGCTATGTATTGAGTATCTCGTAAGTCTCTATTTATAAAACCGCTTGGGATTTCTGCCTCAGACATTAAGAGTTTGTTGTATTTAGTCTTACTGATTTGACCTGATTTATGAAGTTTTTCTACTCTTAACTTATATTCAGATAGCGAGTTAGCATCTTTTGAGGCTACATAATCTAATGCAGTCATATTGCTTTTTTCGATATTTACGNTACGTTTTTCAATAGTTTTATTTGAAAATGAGTCATCAAAAAGTTTAGCTTGAGGGATAATGTGTTCAATATCAAATTCTTTGCTAAAAAGTTTTTCGCGAGGAATATATGTGTTTGAATATAGTGTTTTGTAGTCATTGTCTTTGAGTTCTAAATAAAGTTTGTATCTAATAATATCGTTTCGACTTACGTTTGTTAGTCCAAACTCTTTTTCTAAAATATCTTTATATGCTTTATGAGCATTTGTGGCTTTATTTATTTGTTGAGTCATTTCTTTTCGCTCTTTGGCAGATTTTTTCAACTCTCTCGCTATTTCGATTCTTATTTCGTCAGGTTTGCCATAAGTATCAATTACTTCATTTACTACGTTAACCATTTGATTTAGAATCTTTTCAACAACAGGGTTTCGTAAGCTGTTTTTCGGCAAAATTTCAAGTCTATCTTTTAGTTTTTTGTTTTCTAATTCTTCTTTTGTTAGTGAGCTTTTAGAATGGCGATAGCCAGCATATTCGCAAGCTACATCATATTGAAGTCCATCTTTTAAATGTGGAAGAATTTTGCCTATAGCTTTAGCAGAAAGGCTAGAATAATCACTTTCGAAAACTATATTTGCCAGAATTTTAGCATAATCTTCAGGCATTCCACATAGTTCCGAAATTTTTCTTATAAGACTTTCGTTTCCTGTTGCAGAATTGTCGCTTTCGTAAGAATATATTAAATGCCAAAGTTTATAAAGAGATTGTTGTTGCAACTCTTTTCTATCTAATTCAGAGTTAAAAGAAAGAAAATCAGTCTTTATTCCTAAATCTTTGAAAATAATATTTATATCTTCTAAGTTTTTGATTTTATCTTTGTCATATCCAGCTATTTCAGCAATTTCTTTATAGGCTTGAAATAATTTTGCAAAAGTTGTATTGCCTTTTATTTCTTTGAAGTTCATGTCGTAATTATTTAAGCCTAGTGCTGTTAGCATTTGATTTTTAGTCATTTTATCGCAGAGCATGAGTCTTTCTGCTAATAATTCTTTTTCTTCTTGCTCTAGAGGACGTTGCACTTTCTGGATAAGTTTTTTTTCATTGAAGTTATCTTCGAAAAGAGTTGGCTCTATATTATTTTTGTTTTTCTTTGTAACGCCTTTTACTACAATGTTGTTTAATACTTGCCAAATTCTAAATTCTTGAAAAAGAGGCGAAGATTTTGGGCAAACACGTAGTCCTGTAGTTTTCTTTTTCTTTACTCCATTAATTAATATTTCAATTTCTTTACTTTCAAATTCGCAAAATGAAAGTAAGCCTTTTTGTGATTTTAGTGGACGTTGATAGAATATTACAACATCTCTAATCTCTTTTTTTAGTTCAGGAGTAAGCTCTTTGTGATGAATTGCTTGTGTTTCCCAAATTTTTTCAAATTCATCTAAATAATCTTGGCGATAAAAAACTTGATTTTTAAGGCTTTGGTGTCGATTTGCTTCCAACTGTGCCATTTGATATTCACCTACGGTTTGGTTGTTGAAATACAATTCTTTGCTTCGGTCGCTAATATAGCCAAGATAGTTACTTGAACTATTTATTTGTCCATTGATTTCTTGTAGGACAATTGCCAATTCTTCGAGTTCTAATTGTTTTGTAAGAGCATCTTTTCGCCATTTATAGTTTTCTAATTTTTGTTCAGCACCTTTAGTGTTACGTTTAATACCAACGATGTTAAAAGGTTTTTGACAAATAGCCCAAGTGTCTTTTTTGGCTTTGTTTTTTAAATTGTTTTTTAAATCATCAGTCAAAATTTCTGGATAAAACTTATGTTGGAATTTCCATATTCTATCAAACTCCATTTGTAAATCAGAGCGATAGAAGTCAGGTAGATTATTTTTACCATTTTTAAGCAAATTATATGAAAATTCTCCAGGTGTAATGTCTTTTTCATAAAGTTCTTTTGCAACAGCCATTCCGTCAATAAGTTGTCCTTCGTCGCTTGATTGAGCTTTTCGATTACTTTTGTAGCCACGTTTTTTATTAATCAACAGCAATATTTTAGCAAATTCTTCTAAAGAAACTTTTTCTTTTGCTGCTTTTGCTCGCAGTTTAAGAGTTTGGTGAGTCGTATCTTTGCCATCTTCGGAAAGAATAGTTTTGTCTGCTATTATTTTATTCTCTCTAAGAATTTCTATTAGATTTTCTCTACGAAGTTTATAACGTTGCAAATTACGTCTTGCTCCACGCTTTAAAGTTCTTTCTGCATTTGTAGTAATTCTTTTTCCTTTTTCAAAATTGCTTATTTCATCAACAGTTAGAGGATTTACTCTAACTCCAAGTTTTACAATAGATGATTGTTCGTTTTCTGTTTCTGATTCATTAACCAACGCCCAACCAATGCTATTTGTACCTAAGTCTAATCCGAGAATTTTTTTCATGATATTAACAAATATTAAAATTATTTTACAAATTTATTAAAATTTGTTTTATTTTCAAAAAAAAGCATTATCTTTGTCGTACAAAATTTGAAACCAATTCACAATAAGGATTATTCCGTTGTGAAAACATTAAGGTTGCCCTCGTCCTTTATCGGGGGCATTTTTTATTAATTTTAATCAAATTTACTGACTGTTAACTGAAAAATTTTTTATCTTTGTTGTTTAAAATTATATTAGAGCAGTAAAAAATATTATTAATTAAAAAACAATTAGTTAAAAGTTTTTAAAGTTCATAAAGTTATTTGAATATCGGGTGTCGAGCGATTCCAATATCGGGTGTTGAGCGAAGTCGAAACACCGAAATTCTTTCGACAATTCAACTACGTTCAGTGCATCGCTTTTAACTTTTGTGCTCTTTTGTGTCTTTTGTGGTTTAAAACTAACCCATGCAAGTAGAGTGAGCTTGCGAACTCTGCGAAGCAATAGACGCGTCAGCCTGTCGCGTTCTAATAAAAGTTGACACATTTTGTTATAAATATTATTTTACTACTTTTGTAAATTCATTTAGAACAAAAGTGAATGGAAAAGAAAATCTCTAACAAAAAACTTACGTGGATACTTGTTGTGATATTTGTTCTTATAAGCTTATATCCTTTATTTGCATTTTTGGGAACTCAACCTTTAAGAACCTGGGACGAAAGTAGAGTAGCTGCTTCTTCTTATGAAATGACAAAAACCAAAAATCCTATTGTTGTAACTTACGATTATAAGCCAGATCATTGGAGCGTAAAACCTCCTTTGGCTATTTGGATTCAAGCTTTGAGTATCAAGGTTTTTGGAGCTAATGAAGTTGCAGTAAGATTGCCATCTGCTCTTGCAATATTGCTCATGGGAGTTGTTATTATTTTACTTACAGGAGTTATAAAAAAACCATTCTTAGGTTTCTATGCTGCTTCAGTGATAATTTGCTCAAGGGGATTTTTTATTTATCATAGTGGAAGAAGTGCCGATTATGATGCCTTGCTTTGTTTTTTTATGATTGCTTATCTTCTTTTGTTCTTTATTTATACAGAAACCAAAGAAAAAAAATACTATATACTTTTCTTTGTTTCTCTTATTTTTGCCACTCTAACAAAGGGAATTCAAGCTTTGATGCCTCTTCCTTTTATTCCAATTTACCTTATTTTTAGAAAACAATTATTGCCTATCTTAAAAGACAAAACAACCTATATTGGAATTGGACTTTTTATTCTTTTTGTTGGAGGATATTATATAGGGAGAGAACTATCTTATGGCGGATACCTTAAGGCTGTTTATGAAAATGAATTGGGAGGTCGTTTTATGACAGTTCTTGAAAATAATTCTGGAGGTAAATGTTATTACATCAACAATTTAAAAACAAATTATTTTACTTATTTCTTTTATATACTTCCTTTGGCTTTTATTTTTACGTTATTTGTTAAAGATAAACAAGTAAAACGACTTAGTATTTTTTCTATGTCTATTGCAATTATGCAGTATGTGTTTTTGCTTATTGCCAAGACTAAATTGCACTGGTACCTACTTCCTTTAATGCCTCTTTTTGCTTTAGTAATTGGATCTGCATTTTATGTTATTCACAATTGGATTATAAATTTAAAATATAAGACTTCTAAAATTTATATTTTAATTATTGTAGCTTATATTGCAGTTTTCTCTATCCCATACAAGCGTATTGTAAAGCATATCTATCGTCCAAAGGAAGATCCTCTGTATCAGGCATATTATTCTCGTTCTGAACTAATGAAAAGTTTATTGAAAGGAAATATTGTTGTAAATGATACTATAAACTATATAAATGGCGACTACGACCAAAGTTCTATGTTTTACTTTTATGCAATGAATCATTATGATATTCATAATCAGAGAAAAAACATTGAAGATTTAAAACTTGGAGATCTTGTTCAGATAAATGAAATTGAAACAGACGAAAAAATTATGGAAAGATTTGAATACGAAGTGCTTCACTTTAAAATTCAAAGTAAAATAGTTCGCTTAACTAAATTATTAGAAACTCAAAACATGTAATTATTATGGAAATATCTGTTGTTGTCCCAATTTACAATGAAGAAGGAAATATTCCTCAAATGTATGAAAGACTAACTAAAGTTTTGAAAGAAATTTGCTCATCATATGAGATTATTTTTGTTAATGATTTTTCAAAAGATAATTCTCTGTCAATAATTAAAGATTTATCGAAAAAGGATAATTCAGTTCAGTATATTAGTTTTAGTCGTAATTTTGGACATCAAGTAGCTGTTTCGGCAGGATTAGACTATTCCAAAGGCGATGCAGTAGCAATTATTGATGGAGACCTTCAAGATCCTCCTGAATTAATTAAAGAAATGTATGCAAAATACAAAGAAGGTTATAAGGTAGTTTATGCTAAAAGAAGTGCAAGAAAAGGAGTGAATATATTTAAAAAAGCAGCATATAAATTATTTTATAGAATATTGGACAAACTCACAGAAGTAAAAATACCTTTAGATACTGGCGATTTCCGTTTAATAGATAGAGTGATTATTAATCATCTTAAACAAATGCCAGAAAGAAATAAGTTTCTTAGAGGTCAAATAGCTTGGATAGGCTACAAACAAACATGTGTAGAATATGTTAGAGACCCTCGCTTTAGTGGAAAAACAGGCTATTCTTTCAGTAAACTAATGAAACTTGCAATTGATGGCATCACAGGTTTTTCTTCACGACCTTTGAAATTTGCAAGCAATATGGGAATTGTTGTTTCTGTATTTTCTTTCTGTATTATTGTTTACGCATTAATATCTCATTATCTTTTGCATACTCCACCACTTAGAGGCTGGACTTCAGTGATTATTTCTGTTTCGTTTATTGGAGGAGTGCAATTAATAACAATCGGAATAATTGGCGAATATATTAGTAGAATAAATAATGATGTGAGGAAACGTCCTCTTTATATAGTAGAAGAAAGCTCAGAAGAAGAAAAATAAAAGTTTTTAGTTTTTAGTGTTGAGTTTTTAGTTTATGGTGTTGAGTTGAACTTTAAAAACTTTTATTTTTATTACAATTTCTAAAATTCACTAAATCCGAGCGAGCATCATGGGCGTTGGAGCGTGTTGGTATGGGTTGTACGTGAGTACAAAACAAGACTCTCAAAGGTTTGCCCGCAAGGGCAACACAACTTTTAACTTTTAATGGAAGTAATTCTTAATTATCGGGTGTCGAGCGAAGTCGAACGGGTGTTGAGCGAAGTCGAAACACAATTCTTAATTCTTAATTTAATTCTATCTATTTGCTAATAATCGAAAATTTAATGTATTTTTGCAATAAAAATTCTAAAATTTTAAAATTATATGGATTATATTGGATTAAGTGACTTAGAAATTCAGAGAAGAGAATCGTTAAAAGAACTTCGTAATTTAGGAATTGACCCATACCCAGCAGCAGAATATCATGTAGATATTTACTCAACAGATATTTTAGAAACATTTTCTGATGAAAATATGCCAGAAAATTTAAAATCTGTTTCTCTTGCAGGAAGAATTATGTCTCGTCGTATTATGGGAAATGCTTCTTTTGCTGAATTACAAGATAGTAAAGGAAGAATACAGCTTTATTTTAAACGTGATGATGTTTGCCCTGGTGAAGATAAAACAATGTATAATGTTGTGTTTAAACGCTTGCTTGACATTGGCGATATTATCGGCGTTAAAGGCTATGCTTTTAGAACTCAAATGGGCGAAATTTCTGTTCATGTTAAAGAATTTACTGTTTTAACTAAGTCTTTACGTCCACTTCCTATAGTGAAAGAAAAAGACGGACATGTTTTCGATGCCGTAACAGATTTAGAAATGCGTTATCGTCAACGTTATGTTGATTTGATTATAAATCCTCATGTGAAAGATGTGTTTGTAAAACGAACAAAAATAGTAAACACAATGCGTGAGTTTTTTAATTCAAAAGGATATTTAGAAGTTGAAACACCAATATTACAGCCAATTCCCGGCGGAGCAGCTGCTCGTCCTTTTGTTACTCATCATAATGCTTTAAATATTCCTCTTTACCTAAGAATTGCTAATGAACTTTATTTGAAAAAACTTATAGTAGGTGGTTTTGATGGAGTTTATGAATTTGCAAAGGATTTCCGTAACGAAGGAATGGACAGAACCCATAATCCAGAATTTACAGTATTAGAAATTTACGTGGCTTATAAAGACTATAAATGGATGATGGAATTTACTGAAGAAATGGTCGAAAGAGTTGCTATAGCACTGCATGGAACTACTAAAGTACAATTAGGAGATAGAATAATCGACTATAAAACTCCATTTGCGAGAGTTAGCATGTATGATGCCATTAAAAAATATACAGGCTACGACATTGCAGGAAAATCTGAAGATGAATTAAGACAAATTTGCAAAGAATTAGATATAGAAATTGACGACACAATGGGTAAAGGCAAATTGATTGATGCTATTTTTGGAGAAAAATGTGAAGACCATTTTATTCAACCTACTTTTATCACAGATTATCCAATAGAAATGTCGCCACTAACAAAAAAACATCGTTCAATTCCTGGCTTAACCGAAAGATTTGAACTTATTGTAAACGGTAAAGAACTTGCAAATTCTTATTCTGAGTTAAATGACCCAATAGACCAAAAAGAAAGATTTGAGGACCAGCTTAAACTAAGCGAAAAAGGCGATGATGAAGCAATGTTTATTGATAGAGATTTTTTACGTGCTTTAGAGTATGGAATGCCACCAACCGCAGGAATGGGAATTGGAATTGATAGATTAACAATGTTTATGACTAATAGTCCATCAATTCAAGATGTTTTGTTTTTCCCACAAATGAAACCTGAGAAAAAGGCAGAAATTTTTAATGAATCTGTTTTTGTTGAAAAAGGCATACCAGAAGAATGGGCAAAAATATTATACAAATCAGGCTTTACTTCTTTGGCTCAGCTAAAAGAAGCTAATGTAGGAAAATTGCATCAAATACTGTGCGGTTGGAATAAAAAACATAAACTTGGCTTGCAAAATCCAACACCTGAGCAAGTTAAGGAATGGACTAACTTCTAATGTTTAAACTCAAAAATATACTAGTTTTGTTTGCAGTACTTGTTTTTAGTACTGCAAATTTGTTTTCAGAAAACTATATAATAAAATCAATAGATATACAAACCGATTTTGCAATCGTTGAAGGCATTAATTCAAAAATTAGTTTGGTAGCTAAAGATAGCCTTGGAAATATTGCAGATATCAACTGTGTACGTGAAATCAAATTAAATAATAAAGTATTTAACATAGTTTTTGTTGATGGAATTGCAGAATTTGAGTATATTTTTAATGAGAAAACAGATTTAAACATTCAGTGCGAGGGGATAGAAGCAAGCAAAACTATAAAGCCAATTCCTCTTTGGATGTCAATTATCCCACCATTGATTGCAATATTGTTTGCTTTAATTTTTAAAGAAGTTTTTTCTGCTTTATTCATAGGTTTGTTTAGTGGGACTTTTATAATTTGGATATATTCTGGCACAAATGTTATCCTTTCAATTTTTAAAGCAATACTTACAATTCCTGATACTTATGTCTTGCGTGCTCTTTTTAAAACCGAGCATTTGTCTATAATCATTTTTTCTATGTTAATTGGTGCTACTGTGCAGATTATTACAAAAAATGGTGGAATGAAAGCAGTGATAAATATTTTATCTCGGCGTGCTAATAATCCTCGCTCAGGGCAGTTTGTTACTTGGTTGTTAGGTTTAGTAATATTTTTTGATGACTACGCAAATACTTTAGTAGTAGGAAATACAATGCGTCCAGTAACGGATAAACTTAAAATTTCGCGAGAAAAATTAGCTTATATTGTTGATAGCACCGCAGCACCTGTGGCTTCTATTGCTTTTGTTACAACATGGATAGGAGCAGAACTTTCATATATTCAAAATTCTATCACTCAACTTGGATTAAATGAGAGTGCTTATAATATCTTTTTCTCAAGTCTTAAATATTCTTTTTATCCAATTTTAACTCTAATTTTTATACTGATTTTAATTTATGCAGGCAGAGATTATGGTCCAATGCTAACCGCAGAAAGACGAGCAAGAGAAAAAGGTGTTACAGCAGCTGATATGGAACAAAAACTGCAAACAGATTTAAAAGAAATGGAAGTTTCTGACCATATTAAACCAAACATTTACAACGCTATTATTCCTATTGCAATTATTATTTTTGGAACTATTGCAGGTCTTTTTTATACAGGTTGGAATCCTGCTGTTTGGGAAAATAAATCTATAGGATTTATAACAAAAATTTCGGAAACAATAGGAGCTTCAGATTCTTATAAAGCTCTGATTTGGGGTTCTTTAGGAGGATTGATTTCTGCAATGTTCTTGAGTTTAAGTAAGAAAAAACTTGGCTTGCAAAACACAATGGATAGCATGATTAATGGCTTTAAAGCTATGTTGTCGGCAATTGTAATTTTAATTTTGGCATGGTCGCTTGCTGCCCTAATTTCAGATTTACATACTGCTGAATTTATTACNTCAGCAATACAATCTGCAAATATGAGTCCATATCTTTTACCTGTTTTAAGTTTTGTTATTTCTGCTCTAATGTCGTTTAGCACAGGCACATCGTGGGGAACAATGGCAATAATGTATCCTTTGGTTTTACCAGCAACATGGTTTTTATGCCAAGAAACAGGAATGGATTACAATGCAAGTTTAATGCTTTTTTCTCATGTTGTATCAACCGTTATTGCAGGTTCGGTATTTGGCGACCATTGCTCACCAATTTCAGATACAACAATTTTAAGCTCTTTGGCTTCTTCTTGTAATCATATTCAACATGTTAGAACTCAATTGCCTTATGCATTGACAGTTGCTGTAGTTGGTTTAGTTTTTGGTACTCTACCAGTGGCATATGGACTAAGTCCTTGGATCGCATATCCGATTTTAATTGGAGTTTGCTTTTTAATTATTAGATTTTTTGGCAAAAAAGTTGAGCCAGTTAAGCAATAATAATTTGTCTTATTTTTAGTAAAAAACTTAAACTCGAACCCTAATTTTTTAGGTAATAGATATTTTCATCTGCTTTAATAATGTTTTGGTTGACTTATTCATTTCTGAAGTAACAAATTCATNACTATTGAATTTTATTTTCTTAATAGTTTTTAAATGNTCAATCGCATCNTTTATAGAATAATGATGTATTAGTTTTTGCGTTTTGTTTAGCTGAGTAGTTTTTAATATTTTAAAAAGTTTGTATATCATCACCATGCTTAAATGATTTATAAATAGCCATCCATTGAGAGATTCTTCACGCTGCATATGCGAACAATCAGCTTCAATCGTGTTTTTAAAATGGTCAAAAAACTGTTCTATTTCACCTCTATTTTTGTATTCTACATATATGTCTTGTGGTTTTAATTCTGTGTTGTGCATAATAGCTAGGGTTCCCATTGTATGCCATTTTTCGTTGAACTTTGGTTTAGAGTAACTTTCTGGTAACGATTGAATACGAGACAAATAATCTGTTTTTTCCTGTTCTTTGAGTTTGCCGTCTAAAAAAAGCTCTATTTTTCTTTGTTCAACCCTTTTTGTATCTGTATGAAAGATAAAGCGTTTTGAAAACTTGAAGTAATTATTACTTTGTTCAATATCTTTAAGCAGTTCGTAAGGTATTAGCTTGTTGTCTCGTCTGAGAGGAATAATATACTGCATTGACATATCTTCAAGTTGTGTTAAGTTGTCCTGTGAGAAAAAACCTTTGTCGCCAACGTAAGTACATTCTTCCAAACCACTCATGATAATAGTGTTTTTCATTGCTGATATTTCACGTATATTTCCTGGTAGAGAACGAAAATAAATAGGCTCAAGCGTTAAAGCATCGTAAAGGTACAATAATACAAATTGTAATTGAAAGTCCATGTTGGAATTATAGCCCTTTTGAGAAAGTGAAATATTGTTAGATTGTAAAACAATATCTGTAGCATCTATAAGAATGGTACGACGTTTCTTGTCTTTTGGTATCATAAATTCGTAAATAGAACTTTGTAACTGACCTAATTCAAAAAGATTGTCAGATATTTTTGTATCATATATTTTTTTATGCCACTCTAACATATCTAATATAAAAGAATTCTCCAAATAAAAAGGAATGTTTTTTAGTGGAGATTGGTATCCTATGCGACAATAAACCATAAATACGATAAATTTCCAATGGTTCGGAAAGTGATGTTTCAGAGAGTCTAACAACCCACTGTTTTCCAGTTCATCAATCAGCCACTTGGCTAAACCGTACTCAAAAGTCATTATCTGTTTGTCAAGATATGACTTAACGCTTTTCTTTTTTAATTCGTTTTTCTCGGAAGGAACAAAACCTTTTTCTTGTGTAATACTGCCTAATATTCCTAACGAAACTTTTCTTGACCGTCCTATGGTCTTATCGTAAACAGACTTTACGCCGTAAAGATAATAGCGTCCGTTTATTAATTTTAATTCTGTTCCTGGTCGCTTATGTTTCAAAGCCCAATCTGGATGTTTTTGTTTAGCTTTCATACATTACCTATTTAGGTAATGCAAAGTAACAACAAAAAAAACATATATGCAAGTATTTATATGTTTTTTTT
>JGI24712J26585_10003158_pt1 | contig 13100 bp, 14 predicted proteins | sample BioPla3DNA2_FD_26585 | JGI IMG/M metagenome (IMG submission 26585) | reverse complement strand
CTCCTCCCCGGTTTCATTTTCTGTAGTAATATCGGTATTCTCCAGATCAATATTCTCCATGCTTTCTTGTGACTTGTTTTCTTCCGGCTTTAGCTTTACATAATCCAGCAAGGGTTGGACACTTGCATTAAACGTATAGAAATACGGCCTTTCCTGACTGTCAAGAATAAGCATAACCGGAGCTTCTTTATCACTTAATATAATAAACAAAGAATCCACCACTTTAATTCCCGACTTATTCAACAGCTCCTGATCTACCTTCATTGGTGTATCAAAAGGGACACGGATAACATAACCCTTTTCGGGGAAGGGCATAACTTTTGTGTATAAGCCCTTTATAGTCTTTACATAATTAAAGACTTCATTTTGTATATCAATGCTACTTGGCTCAGTTAATATAACCTCACCTTTTGCTATATCGAATACTTCTACATTCTGTTTATTCTTATGAGCTTCTACATCTGATATATATGCTATAAAATGTGTATCATCAAACATCTGTGTCATAGCCAGTACTGACTGGTATTTATTTTCGTTATGGGATACTTTTGCTGTTGAGTAAATTATCACTACCACCAGGCACAGTATAATTGCAAGAAAAAACAGGCCTATGGTTTTCTTTTTCATGCTGATAAATAACATGGTCATCACCTCGTTAGAATTTATGAGGCGTTGACAAGAATTATACATTGGACAAGATAAATAAAAGAACTTATTTGTAATAATTTTATTAGTGCTTCTGTTTTGTTCTGTACCCCATACTGCTCAGTATTTCAATGCTGCGCAGACGTGACTCTTCGCTCTCTACCTGAATTTCAAGCGCACCGTCTTCAGTCTCTCTGCTGTTTAGGATTCCAATGTTCTTAATATTAATATTCTCTTTTGCAAGAGCTGAGGCAACCAGAGCAATAATACCCGGTCTGTCGTCAACGTCGACCAGAATTGAATATGTTTTTTGAAAAATACTCCTTCGTTCCGATAAGGCATTTCTTATGTCCCTTGCAGATGAAAAAAACTCTTCAATGCTTTCTTTATTTTTGATTTTTAAATCTTCCTCGAAACACTTCAGTCTCTCAATGAAGGATTCTATTGTTTCAAGAATCTTGTCCCTATTGGATAAACAAATACCTGCCCACAAACTCGGAGAAGATGAGGCAATGCGGGTAAGGTCTTTAAAGCCTCCGGCTGATATTGTTTTCATAATATTATCAGGGCTGTCAAGTTCATCTATCAGATTTACCAGCGAAGCCGCAATAACATGAGGAACATGACTGATTGCTGCTGTAACTCTGTCATGCTCGGCTGGTGTCATTTCTATTGGAATTGCACCTAAGTCAATCACGATATCCCTGAGCATCTCTAAACTGTCTTTACCGGTATTTTCTGAGGGGGTAAGACAATAGTAGGCATTCTCGAACAGATTTGCTCTTGACGCAGTAAAACCCGATTTTTCAGATCCGGCAAGAGGATGTCCGCCGATAAATGGATTTTTCACCTTCATTTCATTGATTAAATCCACAACATCAGATTTCGTGCTGCCAACATCGGTTAAAACACAATCCGGCGAAATACCAGATAAAAGCTCATTCAAAATATCCCTCATTGCATAAACAGGAATGCACAAAAAAATTACATCACAATCTAAAAAGTCTTCATTTAATGATATAGTATGTTCATCAATTACTTTTTCAGACAGTCCCAGTTCAAGATTTTTTTTATCTCTGTCCCATGCTTTTATAATGTAATCCTTATCATTTCGTTTTAACGCACGTGCAATAGAGCCGCCAATTAAACCTAAACCGATTATACCGATTCTTTTAACCGATAATGTCATAGTTTACCCCATAAAATATAGATTATTTATTAAGAAATCTTGATGCGAACAGAATCCCTGCTACTGTTTTGCTGTCGTTTATAATGCCCTCTTCTATCATCGCCAAAGCTTCGGCTATTTTATATGCTTTAGCTGTAATAAATTCGCCCTCATCAGGTGAAGCTTCACCTTTACTTAGCTCCGTTGCCAAAAATACATGCAGAATCTCATCTGAAAACGCAGGGGCCGGATAAAGCTCCATAATTTTAACCAGTCTCCCTGCACTGTATCCTGTCTCTTCTTTCAGCTCCCGGGCAGCACAGACAGCAGGGTCTTCACCATACTCAAGTTTGCCTGCAGGCAGCTCAATAAAAACTTTTTCAGGCGGTTTTCTGAATTGTTGTACCAATATTATTTCATCGCTGATTACAGGAACCACAACAGATGCACCGGCATTCCTGACAACATCTCTGGAAGCCAGCTTTCCGTTTGGCAGCTCAACAATTATTTTTTCTACATCTATAATATTCCCTTTATATTTCAGTTCGGTACTGACAGTTTTTTCGTAATACTCCATATAAACACCTATTTATCGGATTTTTTTCTGCCAATTTCTCTGGCTTTTTTTGTGCACTCATCCATGGCTTTTATTATGGCATTTCTGAATCCTTCCTGCTCAAGAGTCGAAACAGCTTCAATGGTTGTGCCGGCAGGAGAACAGACCATATCCTTAAGCTCAGCAGGGTGCTTTCCTGTATCCAACACCATTTTAGCTGATCCCAATACAGCCTGCGCAGCAAGTCTGTACGCCAGTTTCCGTTGAATACCGGACTTAACCGCCGCATCAGCCATAGCTTCAATAAGCATAAAAACATAAGCCGGGCTGCTGCCGGTAAGAGCAGTTACTTCGCTCATAAGATTTTCTTCTAACTCCTCAACCCTGCCTGAACAGCTAAATAGTTTAGATATCGCTTTTCTTTCATCTTCATTAATTGAATCATTCCAGCTTATAAGAGTCATTCCCTCTCCCACCAGCGCAGGAGTATTGGGCATGGTTCTTACAATTCTGGCTTGGCTGCCCAGTATGTTCTTAAAATACTGAGTTGAAAGGCCCACAATAATTGAGACAATTATTTTTTTATCTGTTATTACCGGCTTAATCTCTTCAAGTACATTGTCACAGTATTGAGGCTTTACTGCCAGAATAATTATGTCGCAATTCTTTGCGAGGCTCAGGGCACTGGTTTCTTCAATAATATCCGTTTCACTGACAAGCTTTTTAAGTAATTCAGTGTTAATATCAAACGCAGAGACAGAAAACAGCTGTTGGTCTTTAGAACCATTATTGGAAGCTTCTTTATTAAACCTTACTACACTCTTTATAAGAGCGCCACCCATATTACCTGCACCTATAAATCCAACCTTGTAGGACATAGCTATGTCTCCTTATTCATTATCATTGATAAAACTGATTTGTTCGGTTTCATCTCTGTCTGTATATTGAATACCCAGGTGCTGATATGCTAAACGGGTTGCTCGCCTGCCCCGGGGAGTTTTCTGTACAAAGCCTAATTGCAGGAGATACGGCTCGTAAACATCTTCAATAGTATTTGCCTCTTCTCCTGTTGATGCGGCCAGAGTATCTAAGCCCACAGGACCTCCATCAAACTTGTTGATAATTGTTTTGAGCACAATTCTATCTGTATTATCAAGACCAAGGTCATCGATTTCGAGGGCATTAAGACCATACCTTGCCACTTCCTGTGTTATCTGGCCGTCCGATTTAACCTGTGCAAAGTCACGTATTCTTTTCAGAAGCCGGTTTGCAATTCTCGGTGTACCTCTCGAGCGCTTTGCTATCTCCTGTGCGCCTGTCTCATCAATTTCTATACCCAGAATACTTGCTGAACGCTTTACAATTGTTGCAAGCTCATCCTGGGTGTATATTTCCAAACGATTAATTATACCAAACCTGTCCCTTAACGGAGATGTCAACAGGCCGGCTCTGGTTGTAGCACCTATTAGTGTGAATTTAGGCAAATCAAGACGAATGGACTTGGCACTGGGGCCTTTTCCGATTATGATATCTAACGCATAATCCTCCATAGCCGGATATAGAATTTCCTCAACATTCCGGTTTAATCTATGTATCTCATCAATAAACAGTACGTCGGACGGACCCAGATTAGTCAGAATTGCGGCTAAATCTCCTGCCCTTTCAATAGCAGGACCAGAAGTTATCCTGATATTAACACCCAGTTCACTGGCAATAACTCCTGCAAGAGTTGTTTTGCCAAGACCGGGAGGTCCGTAAAGAAGCACATGATCCAGAGCTTCCTCTCTTTTTTTTGCTGCCTCTATGAAAACAAGAAGATTTTCTTTTACCTTTGACTGTCCAATATACTCGTTGATGGTACGTGGTCTTAAGCTGGCTTCATCAAAATCATCTTTTCTGAACTCTCTGTTTATTAATCTTTCTTCATCCACTATACCACCCCACTTTTTATACAAAATAACAATGATCTGTGTTCCTGCTAGAAAGCCCTGATTAAAGTGCTCCCTTAAGAGCATCTTTTATTATCTGTTCGATTGTTTTTTCTTCATCATATACAGAAGAAATTGTTCTGTTTGCTTCTTGTGATGAATACCCCAACATAATCAAAGCACTTATTGCTTCTTGCATTTTATTATCTGCCGGTTGTATACATGCTGTTTCAGCTTTTATACCGGTTAATTGGCTGTTTAGCTTCTTTAATTTATCCTTAAGCTCCAAAATAATTCTTTGGGCCGTCTTTTTTCCTATTCCCGGTGCTTTTGTGAAGCTTTCCACATCATCTGTCAAAACTGCCAGACCAAATTGTGATGGCGGAATATTAGATACTAAGCTAAGCGCAGCTTTAGGACCCACACCCGATACAGTAAGCAGCTGCTCAAACATCTTAAGTTCGTCCTCATTTAAAAAACCATAAAGAGCCTGATTGTCCTCTCTGACATAGAAATAGGTATGTAACTTTATCTCACTTCCTGTCTCACTACAGGTAGCAAGAGCAGAGCCGGCAGTAAAGACCTTAAATCCGACACCATTAACATCAATAATAATACTGTCCGCTGTTTTTCTGATTAAAATACCTTTAAGATAGGCAAACACATTTAATCTCCATTTCCTGTGAATACTGAATCATTTATGCCAAGCTTGGCCTGCAACTCTTCAACCAGTTCTCTGTAGGCATCTAATTCTTCTCTTTGCTCTCTTAACAGCTCATCCTTAATTCTGATCACTTCTATAAGCTCGTCCTTAGTCATTTTCTCTATCTGTACCATTGCCACTATCCCTCCGCTTTTTGATAGAAAAATGTTTCTATAGGCTTAATATTAAAGCTCTGATAATTCATGATCTGTTCGGTGCTGCCTATAAAAAGTACACCATCAGATCTAAGAGATTCACTAAACCCCTTCATTATATAATTTTTTGCTTCCTCTGTAAAATAAATCAGCACATTTCTGCAGACTATTATGTCCATTCCCGTTGGATAAGGGTCTTTTAACAGATTAAGCTGCTTAAAGGTCACGCACTTTCGCACCTTTTCCGATATCTGGTAGCTGTCATCATCTATTTTACTGAAATGTTTATCTAAATATTCCTTTGGAAGCTCTTTTAAACTTCTTGAAGAATAAACACCTGCTTTTGCTTTCTTAATAGCCTCAAGATCAATATCAGTAGCTAATATATTTATTTTTTCAAACGGCAGGTATTTATTTAATATCATTACTATTGTATATGGTTCGTCCCCTGTTGAGCAAGCCGAGCTCCATATTTTTAAATCTTGCAGATTTCTGTGCTTAAAAGTCTCACGCAGTATTTTATTTTCGAAATATTGCCATTGTGTCGGATTTCTGAAAAATTCCGATACATTAATAGTTAAATAATTTATAAATATTTTATATAGTTCGGGATCACGCTTCATTTCTTCCAGGAATGAACAGTATGTATTATGACCATATTTATCTGCCAGGGATGTAATACGTCTTTTCATTTGTTTTTCTTTATAAAGATTTAAATCGATATCAGATAAATCATAAAATCTTTTCTTAAATACTTCATAATCATTGAAACTCTCCATTATTACCCCTCCTTAGAAAAAGCTAAAAATATACAACAGCAAGACCGGAGTATCCGGTCTTGCTATATATACCACTTTTTTTGAAACTGAATTATTCCTGGGTATCCTTTATGATATCACCTATTGTGGTTGTCATCTCTTCAGTATGCTCAGAAGGAATTTCCTCCTCATCCGATTCCCCGGCAGCAGGCTCTTCTTCGCTCGGAGGGTCAATAGGCTTAACGTCTTTTATGGATAAGCTGATTTTTTTGAGCTCTGTATTTATATCCACGATTTTCATTTCAATTTTCTGTCCAACTTCGAGAACCTCTTCAGGTCTTCCTATACGAACGTTGGAAATCTGGGAGATATGCACAAGTCCTTCTACTCCCTCTTCGAGCTCTACAAATACACCAAATGGAACCATGCGAAGCACAGTACCGGTTACAATGCTCCCAACTGAATATTTTTCTTCAATATTATACCATGGATTATCTTCCATCTTTCTGTAGCCCAGGGATACTTTTTTCTTTTCCTTATCAAAGTTAATAACCCTTACATTTACAACGTCGCCAACATTTAAGATACTGGAAGGATCATCAACTTTTTTCCAGGAAAGTTCAGATACGTGTATTAATCCGTCTACACCGCCAAGATCAACAAATACACCAAAATTTGTAATACTCTTAACTGTGCCTGTATATTCTTTGCCGATTTCTACCTCATTCCAGAAAGCTTCTGATTTTGCTTCTTTTTCTGCTTCGATAATGGCCCGGCAGGATCCGACAACACGTCTTCTGTTAGCCATTTCTGTTATTACGAGCTTGACCTTCTTACCTTTATATGGTTCTAAATCCTTCACAAATCTATCGCTAATTTGAGAAGCCGGTATAAATATACGAACTCCTTTATAATCTGCTACAGCTCCACCTTTGACAATTTCTTTAATAACAACGTCAATGGGAGTTTTGTTTTTGAATGCCTCTTCAACCAATTCGAAACCACGGATAGAATCAACCTTTTTCTTGGATAGTGCCACATTACCTTCGCCATCGTTAATCTTTACTATTAATGCTTCTATCTCATTTCCGGTTTTTAATTCTTTTTCCGGATCAAAATCGGGATCATCAAGGAATTCTTCCATCGGGATAAGACCGTCAGCCTTATAGCCCAAGTCAACGAATACATCGTTATTGTTGTATCCGATAATCTTCCCCTTTACAATTTCATTGGTCTTTAGCTCGGTCATAGTCATCTCCAGGGCTTCGCTAAAATTGATCTCGCCTTCATGCCCGTTGATCATTTCTTCCATGTGAAAAATAACCTCCTTGATTACCTTCTCAGGTGTCGATGCACCTGCGGTAATCCCTACTGTTCTTGCATTTTTATCGAGAAGAGGCAACTCATCCGCATTTTCAATAAGATAAGTCTCGGAACAATTCTCCTTGCAGATTTCAAATAATTTCTGCGTGTTAGAACTATTCTTTCCCCCTATAACGATCATTACATCTACTTCCCGTGACAGTTTTTCTGCCTCGGATTGTCGTTGTACAGTCGCATTACATATTGTATCAAATTTTAATACGAATGCAAACTTTTTCTTAAGAACTTCACAAATATCTTCATATTTCGCTCTCTTAAATGTAGTTTGTGAAACAACTACAGCTTTTTCATCGCAATATGGCAGCTGTTCAGCCTCATATTCATTGGAGATAATTAAAGCTTTTCCTTCACACCATCCATTTATTCCAATGACCTCAGGATGTTCACTGTCTCCAACAATTACAATTTTATTTCCAGCTTCGTACTCTTTTTTTACTATCTCATGAATTCGTTTTACATAAGGGCATGTTGCATCCAAAATTCGAACATTCAGGCTTTTAAGGTCATTATAAAGCTTCTCCCCTATACCATGAGCTCTGATTATTACACAGTCTCCTTCTTTTAATCCATCCAGATTGTTTATTGCTTTTATACCTTTTTTCTCAAGTTGCTCNATTACATTNCGGTTATGTATTAACTCGCCCATAGTGTATTTATTGCCATCATAATTTAATTCGAATGATGTCTTTACAGCTTTGTCAACTCCAAAGCAAAATCCGGCATATTTTGCAACTTTAATCTCCATTATATCCTCACTGACCAATTAATGCATAGATCTTATTTAAAATTTCATTTGTCAATACTAATAATTCTTCTCTTGGTATATGCTTATCTTCCTCTTTTGGCAGCATTAAAAATGGTTCTCCGAAAACAACACGGACTTTGGAAAATATTTTATTATTCCATTCTACCCCGACCGGTAAAACAGGCGCCTTTGAATGCAGGGCCATCATAGCTGCACCTGCTTTTCTTTTATTTGGATCTTTTTTGGGAGTTCTGGTTCCTTCGGGGAAAATCCCCACTATTTTGCCTTCTTCAAGCAGCCTGAATACAGTTTTTACAGATCCCACATCACCTTTTCCCCTGCTAATGGGAAAAGCGCCTAATGATCTTATTATAAAACCTAGAATTGGATTTTTAAACAGCTCGGCCTTGGCCATGTAATGCACTCTTCTTTTCATAAAAACTGCAATTAAGAGCATGTCCCAGGCACTTGGATGATTTGCAAAAAGTAAANCCGGGCCTTCTTGAGGGATATTTTCCTTCCCTTCAATCTTTACACGTCGAAAAATAACAAAAAAAAGATAGAGAATAAATTTGGCTATATTATAAAGCATTAGGTAACCCCTTACTTCTGATGATTTCAAGTATTTTTTCCACCGATTCTTCTATAGTATAATTACTGGTATCCAATAGCACAGCATCATCAGCCTGTTTTAAAGGGGATGCAGCTCTATGGCTATCATTGTAATCGCGGATTTCAATTTCTTTTTCAATTTCTTCAAGACTCTTCTTAAGAATGCCCTTATCTTTTTGTTCATTATACCGTCTTAAAGCCCGCTGAGCAACACTGGCAGTCAAAAAAATCTTAACGTCAGCNTTTGGAAGTACATGTGTTCCTATATCCCNGCCATCCATTACCACAGAAGTATTACTGGCCATCTTTTGCTGAAGNTCTACAAGACGCTTTCTTACGGCAGGAATTGCCGACACATTCGATGCACCCATGGATACCTCATCGGTACGTATTTTATCAGAAACATCCTCACCATTCAGAATAACTTTTTGGCTTCCNTTTTCATACTTTATACTGATATTAAAATCCGACAGAAGCTCTNATACCTTCTCACTGTCATTCGTATCAATATTCTGGCGAATAGCTTTTAAGGCCAATGCTCTGTACATGGCCCCCGTATCCAGGTACATAATACCTAATTTTTGAGAAACAAGTTTGGCCATTGTGCTTTTACCTGCACCGGATGGCCCATCTATAGCAATCTGTATTGATTTCAAGAATAATACCCCCTGCTAAACTACCCTGTGTCCTGTACCTATAGCAATTTCATTTAAATGGAGAAGTCCTATGCCGAAAAAGACAGAAACTGCTACATGTTCACCTGAGCGGGCTACTGCAATTTTCCCTCCAACATTTAAACCCATTGCTTTTGGCATAACTTGTGTAAGGGCTTCTCTTGCAGCTCCTGCAACCGCACCTTCTTCATTATGGCTCTCTACAATTACTCCTTCACGTTTTGAAGAAACTACAGCTCTTTCCACAATCTTCATGATTGAATTAATGAACTCTCCGCCATAATCAACTGCTGCGGTTCTTATCCCGCTTTTCGACAGTTGGGTTTTTAATGCCTTTTCTTCCATTCTGTCTCCGGTCAGTGACATCATTATAGCTGCTTTTACTACATCCTTACTGCCGTTATTCATAAACTCATTTACCACGTAAAAGCCTCCCAAAAAATTATACGAATTCAACATTTATATAGCTGACTCTTTTGATTATATTTCAAGTTTCTTCATGGCACAAGAACTACCTTTATATATTTTATCACGAATTAACTGAAGACCACAGAAAAACTGCAGATTCATTTTAAAGTATTGTTGTCCGTAACGCGAAATAACATATTAATTCCGGGTTTTATCGGAATTGTACTTCCTTTGAGATCAGTTTTAATTGAACCTTTTCGGGATAACAGAAATACATAGAATGGTGAATTTTCCTTTTTTAATTGTATCTCAACAACATCACCGTCACGAAGATTCAGCTCCACGGGAAATGTATCCACCAATTTTTGTTTCTCACCGTTAATCATAATATAAGCTGAGTTAGGCGCATAATTGCCCATGGCATCTAAGACTACTGTTCCTCTGCTAATAACTGACTCATATATTTTAAGTAATCTCCCGTTGATGGAATCATCGGTCAGTCTGTTTCTGTACGGGGAAACAAGCAGCAGCTGAATGGTAATAACCGTTNTCAGCATCAGGCATGCCAAAGCTTTTAAAAGAAAGTCCATAAGTTCACTCCCGGGTATTTCAGTTAAGTGCACAAATGAGTTTTCCCTTATAGGCCGGAAATGATACCTTCAGCCTGTATAGAGTAAAGAGAAGGATGGTAAGAGAACATAATGAATAACACATCAGTTTACGCGTTACTTCCTGCTATATATCCTGTAGAAAAGGCAATTGTGAGATTAAATCCACCGGTGTATGCATCTACATCAATAATCTCACCGGCAAAAAACAAACCTTTAATAAGCTTGGATTCCATAGTAGACGGATTTATTTCCTTGATTGAGACTCCCCCGGCAGTAACAATTGCCTCATTGACAGGACGAGGCTTTGAAACAGTAAGCTTTATTCCTTTTAACAGCTTAACGAGATTTCTTCTTTCAGATTTTGTAATCTGATGTACAGGCTTTTCCGAAGAAATGCCGGAAAGTTCTATAAAGACAGGTATAAGACTTTTAGGAAGCAAGTCTGACAGCGAATTTCCAAATTGCTTTCTTGAGTATTTTGTAAAATCTCTTTGAAGACGCTGATCCAAAGTTTCTTCATCAAGAGCAGGCTTTAAATCAATCAGGAAATATGCTCCAGTGTAACCGCAATCCATTATATGCCGGCTGGCACTTAGAATCATAGGACCCGAAACGCCAAAATGAGTAAACAGCATTTCTCCCTGCTCATAATAGACTCTATTATTCTTATTATCGAATGCTGTAAGCCCGACATTTTTTAAAGTCAACCCCTGCAGCCGGGCNGTCCATTCTTCATGGATCTCTAACGGTACNAGGGAAGGCTTCAGACCGGTTATTGTATGTCCTAGTTTTTCAGCTATTTTGTGTCCGTCTCCTGTGGAACCTGTCATTGGATATGAGATTCCACCCGTGGCTAAAATAACCGAATCAAGCTCATAAAAATCATTATTCCGGAGCAATATCCCTTTAACTTTATTCTCTTCACATACAATTTCTTTTACCGGGGCTTCATACATGAATTTTGCACCCTGATTACGGGCATAATTTATAAGGGCATCTACAACATCATGTGATCTGTCTGAAACAGGAAACACTCTGTTTCCGCGCTCGGTTTTAACCGGAACATTAACAGCTTCAAAAAAATCCATTATATTCTGATTGTTAAACTTATTAAATGCTGAGTAAAGAAAACGGCCATTTCCGGGGATATTGGCCATAAGCTCATCGATAGTACAATTATTGGTTATGTTGCATCTGCCTTTTCCGGTTATCAGCAACTTTTTACCGGCTCTTTTATTCTTTTCGAAAACCACAACATGATTTCCCAAACAAGCGGCTCTTCCCGCAGCAAAAAGGCCTGCAGCTCCCGCTCCTATAATCCCTGTTCTGTTTGCCATCAGNAGCTATATCCTCCGGTAGTCATTAATCCTTACCAAGTATATTTTTGTTGTCACCTTTATCATAGACCTCATACTCGTCCCATAGCTTTTCAAGTTTTTCAAAAGTATTATGGATAGTTTCCTTCCGTTTTAAACCGATAGCAACAATAAGCGCATTTATCACAGATAAAGGTGCAACAAGGGAATCCACGAAGGATGCCATATCACTTCTTGCATAGAGAGAATAATTTGAACATTTTGCAAGTGGTGAGGCTTCATTATCGGTAATGGCTATTACAGTAGCACCCTGTTTTCTGGCAAATTCCATTGACTTGGATGTTCTTTTGGAATAACGCGGAAAACTTATTCCCAACACAACATCGCCTTCCCCGGCATTAACTATTTGTTCAAACATTTCACTTACGCTGGTTGTATGCACAAGCCTTACATTCGGGAATATCAAATTGAAATAAAAGCCCAGAAAGCTTGCTAAAGCCGCTGAGCTTCTAACACCTAGAATATATATTTTATTAGCATTGAGGATCTCTTCAACTATTGCATTAAAGTTATCAGGATCGGCCTCCTCCATTGTAAGACGTATCTTATTCAAATCAGATTGGAGAACTGTTTTGAGAACATTATCAGGATCTATCTGAGTAGATGATACTGCCAGTCTCTGGGTTGATGTCATCTTGCTTTTTATAACCTCTCGCAGAACTTTTTGGAGCTTGGGATATCCATCATATCCAACCTCTATTGCAAATCTTACAACAGTTGATTCACTGACTCCAACCTCTTCTCCCAATTTTGCAGCAGTCAAAAAAGCTGCTTTATCATAGTGCTCTATAATATAACGAGCAATCAATTTTTGGCCTTTGCTGAATGTGGGATACCTATCCTTCAATTTATCTATCAGATTGTCCATAAAGCACCTCAAATTTGTATTTATCTATATCTTATAGCATATATTTTTGCAAGTCAAAAATCAAGTTCATGCAATATTACTTTGTAGCATTCCTGTGCCCCACAGCATATATTATTATGAATCAAGGCTGTGAGGTATAGTATGCTTTTTGCTACCCTGCAATTGTTTGCTGTCAGATTATTATCACAATATTTTTTAGCAGGCTTTATAACAGGTCCCCAATCTTTCCCCCAGCCTCTTGCCAGTGAAGAAGAGCAAAAATATGTTGAAGCTTGCAGAAAAGGTGACGAAAATGCTCGCAATATACTAATCGAGCATAATTTACGGCTGGTTGCACATGTTGCCAGAAAATATTCTATCAGCAATACTGATTCTGATGATTTAATTTCAATAGGTACAATAGGGCTTATTAAAGCAGTATCAAGCTATGACCCAACCAAGGGTATACGCCTGGCCACTTATGCTGCCCGTTGTATTGAAAATGCTATCCTTACCTCTTACACACAATTG
>JGI24712J26585_10003157_pt1 | contig 13100 bp, 10 predicted proteins | sample BioPla3DNA2_FD_26585 | JGI IMG/M metagenome (IMG submission 26585) | reverse complement strand
AGTTGTATATTAGTTATATTGTTTTATAATATATTTATGAAACATAAACATTAGGATGAAATTAGGTGGGAATTATGTCAATTACTTTAGAAAAAATAATGAAACAATCTGGAATTCTTTACAATATGAAACTTGAAGCTGGGAAAAAAGGAATAAAAAATGTTGTTCAATGGGTTCATATAATAGAAGATGAAGAAGTATGTTCATTTTTACATGGTAATGAATTGGTGTTTAGTACAGGTATAGCTTGTTCTGGAAGAGAGTGGTTGATGAGTATTGTAAAGAAACTAAATGAGATGAAGGTAAGTGGGTTAGTAATAAATATAGGACCCTATATTAAGGAAATACCTAAAGAAGTAATTAAATATTGTAATGATAATGATTTTCCATTATATTCAGTGCCTTGGGAAACAAGACTTGTAGATATAACTAGAGATTTTTGTAAGAGGATAGTGCAAAGCGATCAGGTGGAACAAGATATAGTAAGTGTATTTAAGGATATAATATTTAATAATGAGGACTATTCTAAATATGTATATTTATTAGAGCGAAGATGTTTTCATGCAAAGGGTAATTATACTTTCGTTATAATTTATAACGTAGATGAAAATGAAGATGCATCAACTGATTCAAATTTAAAATTCTATATTGAAAAAATAGCTAATAGAATTAGTGATTTAATAGTTTTATTTACTTATGATAAGTATAGAGTAGTTTTGTTGTCAGATTATACAAAGGAAGATATTAAGAATTTTATATCAGAGCTTGACAGGCAGTATCTTTCTTCTAAACCAGATAAATTTATTGTTGGAGTAAGCTCTACCGATGTTGGAATAAAATCTCTTAATAAGGGATTTAATAGATCAATGGAAACTATAAAGCTTGCTATAAGGAAAAATCAAAAAGTTATGTACTATGATGATTTAGGAATATATCAGTTATTAGTGGAGGAAAGTGACTACAGTGTATTAAGGCAATTTTATAATGCCATTTTAAAACCAATTGAGAACTATGATGCTGAAACAGGAAATAATTATGCTGAAACTTTGAAATTTTATTTAGAGAATAATGGAAATGTACAAGTTGTTGCAAATAAAATGTTTGTTCATAGGAATACTGTAAACTATCAAATAAATAAAATTAGAAAGATAACAGGGTTAGATTTGGGGGAATTAGAGGTAAAATTAAAATTTTTACTTTGTTATTATATTAAAGATATAATTTAGAAATATTTATGTGCAATTTGACAAAAAATTTATATGTTTATACAATTAAAGCCTTTTTATAACAAAAATAATAATATTTCTGATATAATTTAGAAAAGATAATTGTTAAGCAAAGACGCATTAATTTAATGCGTCTTTGTTTTTTTATAGGATATAAGGAGGATAAGAAATGGAAGATGTAAATAAAGTTATTTTAAAGATAGCAGAAGAAATTAAGGGTGATATGGTAAGCTTTGCCCAAAGGCTTATTAAATGTCCAGCGTTATCAGGACAAGAAAAGGGAGTGGCTGATTTATATTTGGCTGAAATGGAAAAATTGGGATATGATGAAGTTTTTAGAGATGATTACGGAAATGTTATAGGAATAATTAACGGTAATGAAGAAGGTCCTACAATTATGTATAACGGGCACATGGATCATGTTGATACTGGTGATTATAGTGAGTGGAAAGGATATGATCCTTATGGAGCAGTAATAGATATAGATGAAATGGAAAACCAAGATAGAGATGGATATGAAATGGTGGAAGTAATACATGGAAGAGCAGCAGCCGATGTAAAAGGTGGAGGTGCTTGTCAGGTATATTCAGGAAAGATATTATTAAAGTTAAGAGAAATGGGATATAAAATAAAGGGGAGGTTTATTTTTACTGGAGTTGTATTAGAAGAACCAGCAGAGCAATTAGGAATGATTAAATTAATAGATGATACTTTCCCAAAACACAATATAGAATTTGATGGAGTTGTATCCTGTGAAGCTACCTCCTTAAAATTATATTTAGGACATAGAGGTAGAGTTGAAATTAAAGTTACAGTTTCAGGAGTTACTTCCCATGGTAGTGCTCCTTGGTTAGGAGTTAATGCAGTAAATAAATCTACTAAGCTTATTGATAAAGTAGAGGAATTTATGGCTAAAAATCATAAAAGTGATAAAGATTTAGGAGATTCAAGTATAGCATTAACTATAATTAATTGTACTCCAGGTGCATTATGTATTGTTCCAGATAGATGTAACATTATTTATGATAGAAGGTTTGTGCCAGGAGAAACATATGATAGCTGTGTAGCAGAGATACAAGGAATAATTGATGAAATAGCCAAGGAAGACAAGGATTTTAGAGCAACAGTATCAATTTCAAAGGAACCTAGAACTACCTATACAGGTATTACTGAAACTTTACCTAATGTAAAGGAAGCTTGGAAGATAGAAAAAGATCATCCTTTCACTAAGGCAGCGGCTAGGGGAATTGAAGCTATTGGGCAAGAAGTTAAATATGGATATTGGGATTTTGGAACAGACTTGTCAGTAATTTGCGGAAGAGAGAAAAAGCCTGCTGTTGGATATTCTCCAATGCAAGAATTTTATTGTCATAGACCAGTAGATAAAGTTAGGATTGATTATATGGTAAAAGCTTTAAGTGGAAATGTATCAATATTTTTAGAAATGGGTAATTTGGACAAATCAGACTTCAATTTGTAAAAAGTATTGTGCAATTTAACAAAATTAATTAGGCAATATGTGATTGAATATACGAGCAAATATTGTTATAGTTAACATATACAAAGGAAATGCAAAACAAAATATAGTTATTTAGAGCGAAGGTGCCTATTTTACAGGATATCTTCGCTTTTTTACTTTTAGTAAAAAGGGGGAAGATATATGAATGGACCTTATAGTTAAATCCTTAGGATATATGTTCTTAATTGCTTATGGTTACTTCTTAAAAAAGGTTGGAGTATTTAATGAGAGTAGCAAAGATATATTGGGAAAAATGCTTATGTATATTATGCTTCCTTGTGCATTTATTTCAAACTTTAGAAGTTTTACTTTTTCAAGTAATATGGTGATTTTCTTTTTAATAGGACTTTTAGCCAATATTATTATGATAACTATAGGTTATATCATTACTAAAGGTAGAAGAGAAAGTGACAGAGCATTATATATGATTCAGTGTTCTGGATATAATATTGGAGCATTTACAATACCATTTGTATCTGCGTTTTTACCTATAGAAGCAGTAGTTACAGCAAGTATTTTTGACATTGGTAATTGTGTAATGTCAGTTGGAGGAATATTTCCATTAGTTGATGGGATAATCAAAAAAGAAAGATTCAATAACAAGGGAGTTAAATTATTTTTAAAAAATCTTTTTAAATCAGTTCCTTTTGACACTTATATAGTAATGTTATTAATATCAGTAATAGGATTAAGGATGCCAGAAACAATAAATAATATAACTGCAATGATTGGTTCGCCATCAATAATTATTACAATGATTATGATAGGAATCACCTTTGAGATTAATATATCAAAGGAGGACATAGGAGATATATTTAAAATATTAGTATTAAGATTTTTAATTGGTATTATCATTGCAGCAATAATATGGTTTTTCATGGATTTCACTTATTTAGAAAAGAAAATTATTGCAATGTGTATAGTGGCTCCAGTAACAAGTATTTCACCATGTTATTGTAATTTACTAGGATGTAAATCTTCAGTATACGGAGGTGTATGTTCACTTTCAGTTCCAATTAGTTTAGCATTATTCATTATCTTAATGAATGTATTATAAAAAAAAAGAGTTAGTTTTAACAAAGGCGTTATTTATATCTAAAAGATAATGCCTTTGTTTTATTTTATATAAAGGAGAGATGATTATGAAAAAGATAGGGTTAAGTAAAAAGTTATTAAGTTTACTTATTAGTGGTATTATGATTGTTTCATTAACAGGTTGTGGTGGGACTGATAATTCAGGAAGTGGTGATGCTTCAGGAGAACCAAAAATGTCAGATACTTTGAAAGTAGGGCTTAATGCAGATCCACCTACATTAGATCCATTAATGTCAACAGGGGCAATTGTTAGAGATTGTAATAAATATATTTTTGAAGGTTTATTTGAAATGGATGAAAATTATGAACCTAAATGTCAATTAGCAGAAAGTTATAGTGCAAATTCAGACTATACAGAATATACTTTCGTTTTACGTGAAGGAGTAAAATTTCATAATGGTAAAACAATGACTGCTGATGATGTTGTAGCATCATTAAATAGATGGTTATCAAAAAATAGTGCTGTAAAATCACTTATAACTCATGGAGAACAATTTGAAAAGGTAGATGATAAAACAGTTAAGATTTCATTACAATCACCTTGTTACTTATTACCAAGTATTATGGTAGCACCAGCTCAATTCCCTTGTATAATGCCTAAGGAAGTAGTAGAAGCTGCAACTGATGATAAAGGTATATCTGAATACATTGGAACAGGACCATTAAAATTCAAAGAATGGAAACAAAATCAATACTTATTACTTGAACATAATGATGATTACGAAGGTCCTGGATATGAACTAAGTGGTGAAGCTGGAGACAAGAAGATCTACTTTAAAGAGGTGTATTTACACTTTATTACTGACTCAACTATACGTACTGCAGGAATTCAATCAGGAGAATATGATATTGTAAGTAATATTAGTTATAACGATGTTGCTTCTTTAAAATCAAATTCAAATGTTAAATTAGATAAGAGCTTAATGGGATACACAGGAATAATAATGAATAAAGTTGAAGGTACTTTAGGAACTAATGAAAAATTAAGAGGTGCTATTACATATGCCTTAGATTGTGATGAAATAATGAATTCTGCATATCCAGCCAAAGAATATATAGATATAACACCTAGTATGATGCCAGAAGGAAGTAAATGGTATACAACAGCTGGAACAGAAGCAATAAATTCAAAAAATATGGATAAAGCTAAACAATTATTAGCAGAATCAAATTATGATGGAACTCCAATTAAGGTTATAACCAACCAAGTTTATCAACAACATTATAATGGAACAATGGTATTAGTTGAACAACTTAAAAAGCTTGGATTAACAGTTGATTTAAAAGTTGTTGATTGGACTACAATGCTTGAGTATAAAAAGACAAAAGGAACTTATGATATATTCTTCATGGATTATCCAATAGTTACTGCACCAGTTTCATTAAGAACTATTTCACAAACTGATGAAGGATGGACAACTTGGCCAGAATTCTTAGAATTATTATCTAAAGTAAATAAAGCTACATCTGATGAAGATGCAACAAAGGCATGGGAAGAATGTCAAAAATACTTATTTGGAAGATATTCATATGTACCATTAGGATATAGCTATTATGCAAATGCAACTACATCTGCTATAAAGGATTATCATTCAATGCAATGTCAATGTATTTACAATTGCTATAAGTCAGAATAGTTTATTAAGTAATCTAACAGGGCTGTTGTAAAAATACGACAGCCCATAATAATAAGTTAAGGAAGTGAAAGGAATGGGTAGGTATATTTTAAATAGAATTATTACTGTTATTACTACTTTATTTATTTTATCAATAGTAATTTTTTCAATTACTCATATAATGTCTGGAGATCCAGCCTTAGCTATGCTTGGTTCAGATGCAACTACAGAACAAGTAGAAGAACTAAGACAGGAAATGGGGCTAAATGATCCATTATCTACTCAATATATTAAGTGGGTTAAAAATGCAGTTACTGGAGATTTAGGAGAATCATATTTTAGACATCAATCTGTAGGAAGTGCATTAATGGAACGAATTGGTCCATCTCTTGAATTAGCATTTTGGTCAGAATTAATAGCGTTATTAATAGGTATTCCTTTAGGTATTTCTGCAGCTAAAAAGAAAGGACAAACAACAGATGTTGTTTCTAGTATGGGAGCTCTATTAGGTATGTCAATGCCTAGCTTTTTATTAGGATTAATATTTATTCTTATATTTGGTGTTTTCTTAGGAATATTGCCAGTTTCAGGTTTTATCACAATTGCTAAGGGAGGATTAATTAATCATATTAGATATTTAGTTATTCCTTGTGTAACAATGGGGTTGATTCAATCAGCATTAATTATGAGAATTACTCGTTCATCTTTCGTTGAAATACTATCAATGGATTATATAAAAACAGCTAAAGCAAAAGGGCTTAAGGAAAAAGTTATTTTATATAAGCATGTATTTAGAAATGCAGGAGCAACAATTGTAACAATTCTTGGACAAAGTTTTGGATCTTTAATTGCAGGTGTTGCGGTATTAGAAACAATGTTTAATATTCCAGGAATGGGACAATTAATTGTTGATTCAGTATTAAAAAGAGATTATCCAGTAATTCAAGGAGCAGTATTATTTGTAAGCTTACTTTATGTAATTATTAATCTATTGGTAGATGTGTCTTATGGATTTATAGATCCAAGAATCAGGGTAACAAATAAATCAAAATAGAAAGGTGGGTTAAGGAATGGTTAATGTAAGCGAAAAAAGAGAAAGTAGTTTTGAAGTGGCAAAAGCTGCTATTTGGGAAAATAGAAAAATCAAAATAAAATCATTTTTTAAGAATAAAATGGCATTAATAGGATTAATTTTAACATTATTAATGGTAATTGCTGCAATATTAGCACCAATTGTATTTCCGGAAGGACCAATTGAAATGGATACGGCCAATGCCTTTAAAGCACCATCAGGACAGCATTTATTTGGGACCGATGAATTCGGAAGGGATATATTAAATAGAACTATGTATGGTATAAGGATATCATTACTTATTGGAGCTGCTACAGCCGCAATAACCTTTGTTTTAGGAATGATATTAGGATTGTTAGCTGGTTATTTTTCATTTTTGGATAACATAATAATGAGAATTTGCGAAGGTATGATGGCTATACCATCAATATTAATGGGTATTGCATTAATGTCAGCTTTAGGATGTAATTCTAAAAATGTTGTAATTGCATTAAGCATAGTTTATACCCCTGTTGTAGCAAGAGTTGCTAGAGCTTCAACATTAACAGTTAAAGAAATGACATATATTGAAGCTATTAAATCTCAAGGAGCTGGCTGGGTAAGAGTTTTATTTGGTCATATTGCACCAAACACTTTATCACCAGTAATTGTACAAGCTACAAATATATTTGCAACAGCTATTATTTTAGAAGCAGCATTAAGCTTTTTAGGAGCAGGAATACCTGCACCATTACCAAGTATGGGAAATATATTAAGTGAAGCAAAACAGTATGTCTTCAATTCATGGTGGTTAACATTATTCCCAAGTATAGTAATGATTGTATTGGTTATGGGAATTAATATTTTAGGAGATGGAATAAGAGACGTAATAGATCCATCATCAAATTAATGAGGGGGTGAAATATATGGAAAAGATATTAGAAGTAAAGAATTTAAAAACAACATTTACAACTATAAGAGGAAAGGTTGTAGCAGTAGATGGTGTTAGCTTTTCTATAAATAAAGGAGAAATAGTTGGAATAGTTGGAGAGTCAGGTTGTGGAAAAAGTGTTACGAGTCAATCTATAATGAGACTTTATGATGAAAGAAAATTAGCAAAATATGAAGGAGAAATATTATTTGAAGGAACTGATTTGCTTAAATTGCCATCAGCTGATATGGAGAAAATAAGAGGAAATGATATTTCTATGATATTCCAAGATTCATTAAGCTCCTTAAATCCAGTATTTAAGGTTGGAGATCAAATAGCTGAAGCTTTAAGAGTTCATCAAAATATGACTAAGGAACAGGCGTGGGCAAAAGCTGAGGAAATGTTAAAGGTAACAGGAATACCTGCACCAAACAAGCGTGTACATAATTATCCCCATGAAATGAGTGGTGGAATGAGACAACGTGCCATGATTGCAATGGCACTAGCATGTCAACCTAAATTGTTAATTGCAGATGAGCCTACAACAGCTTTAGACGTTACAATACAAGCTCAAATTATGGATTTAATTAAAGATTTAAATAAAGAGTTTGATACAGGAATTATGCTTATTACACACGATTTAGGAGTTGTAGCTCAAAGTTGCCAAAGGGTAATAATAATGTATTTGGGACAAATAGTTGAAGAAGGAACTGTTGAAGATATTTTTGATAGACCACTTCATCCGTATACTGAAGGTTTAATAAAATCTATTCCAACATTAGATACTAAAAAGGATGAGAAACTTTATATGATAAAGGGAACTGTTCCTGCATTAACTGACTTAGGAGAAGGATGTCGTTTTTGTGAAAGATGTCCAAAAGCTACTGATAAATGTAGATCTCAATCTCCAGAAATAAAAAAAATTAATGAAACTCAAAGCGTTCGCTGTTTTATGGCGGATAGTAAATGATGAATAGAAGGTGAAGAGTATGAATAACGTTGAAAATAATAATATTTTAGATGTACGTCATCTTTGTAAGGAATTCCCTGTTAAAACTGGGATGATAAAAATGTCAAAGTCAGTTAAGGCAGTTAGTGATGTTTCTTTTACAATTGGTAAAAATGAAACTTTTAGTCTTGTAGGGGAATCTGGTTGCGGAAAAAGTACAACTGGTCGTTCAGTTCTTAGATTAATAGAGCCAACAAGTGGAGAAATATTCTTCCATGGAAAAGATATTACTAAAGTTTCCACCAAGGAAATGAGGGCAATGCGTCAAAAGATGCAAATGGTTTTTCAAGACCCATATTCATCTCTTAATCCAAGAAAAACAGTAGGAGCTATAGTTGAGGAAGCATTAAAAATAAATAAAATAGGAAAAAATCATCAAGAAAGAACAGAGTTATCTATGGCTATGTTAGAGAAGGTGGGAATTAGAATAGATCAATACTATAGATATCCTCATGAATTTTCAGGTGGTCAAAAACAACGTATTGGATTAGCCAGAGCGTTAGTATTAAATCCAGAAATAATAGTTTGTGATGAACCAGTTTCAGCTCTTGATGTTTCAATTCAATCTCAAGTACTTAACTTATTAAATGATATAAAAAAGGATATGAATATTTCTTATTTATTTATTTCACATAATATGAGTGTTGTAAGATACATTTCTGACAGAATAGGGGTTATGTATCTTGGAAATATAGTAGAGGAAGCTTCAACAGATGAATTATTTAAAAATCCATTACATCCTTATACAAAAGCATTATTATCAGCTGTCCCTGAAGCAAACCCTCATGTAAAGAGTAATAGAATTGCATTAACAGGAGATATACCTTCTCCAATGAATCCACCAAGTGGATGCAAGTTTCATAACAGATGTCCATATGCAAAGGATATTTGTAAATCACATGATCCGGATAGAATTAAGGTATCAGAGGGACATTATGTAAAATGTCATTTATGCAGATAATAATTGAATGGAGATGTTTTAAGTGAAAATCAATGAATATGCAGATATAGCCTTTATTAATGGAAAGGTAATAACAGTTAATAAAAAAGATGAAATTAAAGAAGCTGTAGTAACAAGTGGGAAAAAAATACTTGCAGTTGGAAGTAATGATGAGGTTAAAAAGTATATTAATGATAAAACTAAAATTATTGACTTAAGAGGAAGAAGTTTATGTCCAGGATTTATTGATTCTCACATGCATTTTATGATGTATAGTTTATTTTATAAAGCTACCATAGATATAGCTTATGATAAGGCAAAATCTATTGAAGAAATTAAAAAATTAATTAAAGAGGATGCAGCAAAAAAGAAACCTGGAGAATGGATTTGTTTGTGGGGATATGATCAAAATAAGCTTTTAGAAAAAAGACATCCTACAATAAAAGATTTAGATGAAGCGGCACCAAATAATCCAGTTCAATGTGTAAGATGTTGTGGACATATGGGTGTGTATAATAGCAAAGCTCTTGAAATAGCAGGTATTGATGATCCTAATAAATTTGCTAAAGGTGAAGTGGTAGTTGATGAAGAAGGAAATATAACAGGGCTGCTAAAGGAAACACCTAATGATATATTATGGGGTTATATACGTCATACTGATGACGAATTAAAAGAAGGATTTAGAGCATATGGCCAATTAATGTTAAAGACTGGTATTACAAGTATACATGATGCCGGAACCTATGGAGGACAATATATAAAAGATTTACAAGATGTAATAGAAGAGGGAAGCTTCCCTGTAAGAGTTTATGCAATTATTTATAATGTATTAGGAAAAGAAGCAAGTAAAAAGTGGATATATGATTATATATCAACAGGAATACATACTGGAATGGGGAATGAGCACTTTAAAATAGGAGCGGCCAAAATACTTTTAGATGGAAGTACTAGTGGACCTTCCTGTGCAACAAGAGAACCTTATTCCCATGATCCAAATTTAAAGGGGATATTAAATTGGAAGCAAGAAGAGATAAATGAATTATTTTTAGATGCTCAAAAAGCTGGATTTCAATTAACTGCTCATGCAGTAGGAGATAAAGCAGTAGAGCAAGTAATAAATGCTTTAGAATATGTTGAAAATAAATATCCTGTAAAGGGTAGTAGAAATAGAATTGAACATTGTGGATTAACAGATGAAAAATTAATTGAGAGAATTAAGAATTTAAATATTATTCCTATCTCAAATCCTGGTTTCTTTACTATAAATGGTTCAGATTATAATCGTTATTACGGTGATCGTGTAAATTATATGTTTGCAGCTAAAACCTATAAGGAAAAAGGTATAATCACTGCTTTTGGCTCAGATTGTAGTGTAATAAATGAAAATCCTATGCTTGGAATATATGGAGCTGTTACTAGAAAGGATATGTTCCATAATGAAGAATGTGGTCCATGTCAAAAAATAAGTATTCTTGATGCAATTAGATGTTATACATATAATGGAGCTTATGCTAGCTTTGAGGAAGATATTAAGGGTAGCATAGAAGAAGGTAAATTAGCAGATTTAGTTGTTCTTGAAGAAAATATATTAGAAAGTGAACCAGAACATATAAAAGATATAAAAGTAGATATGACTGTTATAGATGGACAAATATTATATGAAAGATAAGGGAGATGCTTACTATATGATGAAGGAATGCTATGCAGATACTGTTTTTATTAATGGAAAAGTTATTACAGTTGATAAAGAGGATTCAATAAAAGAAGCTGTTGCAATAATCAATAACAAAATAGCATTTGTGGGAAGTAATAAAGAAGTTAAAGACTATATTGGTGAAAATACAAAGGTTATAGATATAAATGGAAAAACACTAATGCCAGGTTTTATTGATGCGCATATTCATCTTATTATCTTCGGATTATTAGACCATGGAGTAATTAATGTGGATTACAATCATGTTAATTCAATAGAGGACATAAAGAAATTAATTAAAGAAGAAGTTAAAAACAAAAAGAAGGGCGAATGGATTGTATTATCTGGATATGATCACAACAAGCTTTTAGAAAAACGTCATCCAACAAAAGAGGATTTTGATGAAGTAGCACCAGATAATCCAGTTCAATGTATTAGATGTTGTGCTCATATGGGTGTATATAATTCGCAGGCTTTAAAAATTACTGGAGTTACATCACCAAATTTATTTGCAGAGGGTGAAGTTGTTGTAGATGAAAATGGTGAAATGACAGGCTTATTAAAGGAAACTGCTCATATGAGTCTTAGCAAGAAAGTAGTTTTTGCAGAAGAAGATTTAATAAGAGGAATTAAAAATGCTAATAAAATAATGATAGAAAACGGAATAACCTCTGTGCATGATGCAGGTAGCTATGGTAAAGATGCAACAAGGCTATTACAAAAGGCTACTTTAGACAAATTAATTGATATTAGAGTTAGACCTATGATTTTTGATATGTTTGGTAAGGAATCAGGCAAGGAATATATAGATGATTTCTTAAAAACAGGATTATATACCAATATAGGTAATGATTCATTTAAATTAGGACCTGTAAAAATAATGACAGATGGTAGTACTAGTGGACCATCTTGTGCAACAAAAGAGCCATATTGTCATGATCCTAGTTTAAAAGGGTTACAAGTATGGGAGCAAGAAGAAGCTGATGAAATAGTAACTAAGGTTCATAAGGCAAAATATCAAATGACTGCTCATGCAGTTGGAGATAAAGCTGTAGAATTAATGCTTAATGCTTATGAAAAGGCTAATGATGAATACAGTGTAGAGGATTCTCGTCATAGAATAGAGCATTGCGCATTAACTAATGATGAGATAATTAAAAAAATAAAACAATTAAAAATAATTCCAGTATCTAACCCTGCATTTATAACTATAAATGGAAAGGACTATAATAGGTTTTATGGTAAAAGAGTAAATAAAATGTTTCCACTAAAAACATATATAAATGAAGGAATAATTACAGCTATTGGGTCAGATGCACCTGTTACATTTCCTGATCCAATGTTTACTATATATGGAGCAATAAATCGAATGGATATTAAAACAGGTGAGGAATGTGGAGGAATAGAGAAAGTAGATATATTAGATATTATTAGAATGTTTACTTATAATGGAGCTTATGTTTCTTTTGAAGAAGATATTAAGGGAAGCATTGAAGAAGGTAAGTTAGCAGATATAGTAGTGTTATCAGAGGATATATTATCTTATCCAAAAGAAAAGGTTATGGATATTAAAGTAAATATGACTATGATAGATGGAAAAATAGTCTATGAAAGAAAAGGGGTTTTATAATGGCAAATAAATTAGTTACACCAGGAATAATTTATATGGGAGAAAATGCATTAATTGCAGCAGAAGAAGATTTATGTTCATTAGGTAAAAAAGCATTTATTGTATCTGGTAAGTCAATGATTAAGGGTGGTTATATTAAAGAGTTAACTGACTTACTACATAAAAATGAAATAGAAGCTATAGTATTTTCAGATATTACAGGAGAACCTACCGATGTAATGGTTGAAGAAGGATTAGCTTTATATAAAAATGAAAAATGTGATTTTATTATTGGGTTTGGAGGTGGAAGTCCACTAGATGCGGCTAAAGCCATAGGCGCAATGGTTACAAATGAAGGGAAAATTGCTGACTATAATGGTAAGGTAATTACAAAAAAAATTCCACCATTAG
>JGI24712J26585_10003153_pt1 | contig 13131 bp, 12 predicted proteins | sample BioPla3DNA2_FD_26585 | JGI IMG/M metagenome (IMG submission 26585) | reverse complement strand
TCCTCTAAACGCAGTCTCCTCAACTCTTTTAAATACGCATTCTCTATTCTTAACCTAAGATTCTCGTCTTGCAGCTGTTTTAGTAGCTCCTTTTGTTCTTCGGAACCACTATCAATAATTTTTTTGACGATTTTCTCTTTGTCCATGCTCTTTTTTCGCCCCTTATGTTTAGGCCTTAGCGCATCAATACCGGAATCACGGTAGTCTATTACCCATCGAGCTATTTGAGCCGGATTAGTTATTCCAAATTGAAACGCAAGTTCCTGATATGTAGTTTCCGTTGTTAGATACCACTCTACTACATGGAGCTTAAATTCAAAAGTATATTTTTGATTTTTTCTGCTTCGTCTAAGAGATTCTTCACCATATCCTTGTAATTGGCACACCATCTTTTGATATTCAAATAATCTATCCCGTACTTTTTCCCGAGAGTCTTGTAACCTCCTTCTCCTCGAAAATATTCTTGTACTAGTTTTAGCTTAAATTCAAAGCTGTATTTTGCCATAATTAAACTGACCTCCTTGAATTAGACTTTTTAGGTCCAACTTTCGGGGGTCTGTTCAGAGATGGTGGTTAATATTGTCCCTAAAGGGCCAAAAAAAGTACGAGGCAAAGAGTTTAATCTCCCGCCTCGTACTCGTAGAAACTGAATAAACGATCCGCTTTGTTGCATACCTATTTTTGTTTTTACCGGAAGTGTATAATTTACTGCCAGGCGTCTATTGCTGCCTGAAGCTCCGGCGAAGTTTTAGCAGTTTCGGCTAGTTCTTTGCCTTCACATGTTGCAGAAATTGATTGCATAACAGCCATCGCACCTGCGGTTGTGCCCATCGGATGCCCCTGTATTGCGCCGCCGACACCGAGTATAATGTCATGTCCAAACGTATCCGTCAAGCTCTTTATCGAAAGCGGTGTAACACCGCCGCCCAGCGATGTCATAACTGGTTTTATTTGTCCCATCGGCAGTTTATGTTTCTGGACCGTCCGGACACATTCGAGCATCAACGCTGTATCACCTTGCGCAGTCATTGTCATAACTGAGTCGGCTCCCGCCAACCGTGCAAGTACACCTAAAAGGACATTTCCAGAAATGCCTAGGTCACGAGAATCGAGCATACCGGCACCTGCATAGTGTGCTAGGAAACAAAGCTTGTTTCCAAATTCCTCAGTAAGCTCCCTGAATATGTCTATACCTGTAGTAACAATATTTACCATAACTGCTTTTGCGTCCTCATCAACGGCCATTTTTGCATGATCACGCATCCGCTTTGGGGTATCAGTTATATTGGCTATATACACAGGCTCTTTACCTGTTTTCTCCATAACCGACCTTGCAACGGAACGATACGCTTTCAGCCGTCCTACCACGTCACTTATTGATGTATTGCCAAAAACCTCATCATCCTTTATCAAGTCCACTCCGCCAAGAGCGCTTTCGTAAAAAAGCTTTGCACCATGTTCCGGTGAATACCCAAGGCAAGGTTTTATCATATTAAGCACAAGCGGACGACCATAAACGCCCGTAGCTTTACGAAAACCCTCCACACCCTGTTTTGGGCCTGTATACGCCGATAAAGCTTTTGGAGTAAGCTCCAAATCGACTAGCTTTACTCGCAGTGCGGTCGATATATCATTGCCCACCATTGCAGTTAACATCATAGCGAAACACGATGCAAAATTATGATGCGGAAACGCAATTCGAAGTATGCATATGTTTTCTTCCGTCGGCAGCGAATACAAAGACAGTACTCGCGCCTGCCAGTTTTCTATCATTTCCTTTGTAATACCGGGAATAGGTAGCCATGTGCCTATACTCTGTCCTACAGCGTACTGGCCCGCCTTTTTAAGCGCCGTAATGTTACTTATGCCAAAAACATAGTATGTGGCTATTACATAATCACCATCCACAACCGATGATAAATTGTCAAACGGTAATTCAAAGTACATGTTATTCTCCCTTTCATCATATATCCCTAATCAGTTCCAGCATTTCTTGCGCTATAGTCTTGCTAAACAGCATATCATTAATGTTTGCATCCACTTCTACCCGGCGGATTTTTCTGTCAAGGTTTTTTCGTAGTGTGTCAAGTATAATGTTGTCCACTTCCGGATCGTACAACTTTTGACCAAGTTGTGACTCTGTGCGAAGTCCACGTAGCGGAAAGATTACCGTCACGGGTCCCTTTGCCGAGTTTAGTCTTTCTGCAACAAGCTCGGCAGCTTTCTTTGATTCATCGGCAAATAACTTAATGTGCGCAACAAGGTTATTGTGAAGGGTGTATTTTCGTTTGGTATAATCGCCGATTGCACCATTTTTAAAATCTTCAACATACAAATCAATAAAATCAAGAGCGCCAGGTGCTACTACCATCGGTATTCCAGCCCGTGCTCCCGCAATAAGCCTTCCAGGTGCACCGTTTGAAAATCCACATCCAAACACGTCGGCTGAAACAACTTCATGTAGTGACAGATCTATTGCTGCTCCGATTATACCTTCCTGTATCAGATACTCAAAGCACCTCCCGCCAACTCCAGTTGAATGGAAGCTGACAACTTCGACACCATTGCGCTCAAGTATCCGAACAGCCTGTGCTGCTGAGTTATTTGTGACACCCATCATCGTTACGCCAACCCGAAGCTTTCCATCTCGTATAAGCGGTTTTGCCTCACGTGCCATACCAATAATCGCTGAAGCCCCGTTTGAAAGTATCGTTTTCGTAACGGTGTTAATGCCTGATATATCGGCGATTGATGGTATCATTATTATGTCCTTTATTCCTACAAAAGGCTCGAATTTACGTTCACCGCAAGCCACCGTGGAAACCATAACCTTAGGCACACCTATCGGTAAAGTTTTCATTGCGCCGACAGCCGTTATTGTATTTTGCAAACCGCCCGCCGATATAACTGCGTCAAACCTGCTTTCCGAATAAAGTCTCGGCATTATCGTCTCGATTCCGCTCATCATTGCTTGAATGGCCTCGTTTTTTTTCATACTGGTAAGCATTGCAGGATCAGTACCCCCCTCTTTGCACACTTCTTCTCTGGAAATATCCGGTACAAAGCTTTTTGGCTCGTAATTACCACTTGCTGAAATATCAATAATAAGCGCTCTTTGTCCATTGCGCTCTATATACTGTTTTAAAAAACTCGCTTCTTCTTCTTTCGTATCTATACTCATCACTATTGCGATTGTCTTCATTTTATTACATATCTCCCAATTCCCACGAGTTTATTAAAAGGCATTAATTTCCCACTAGACTTCGTATGGAACCTGGTCTTTCAGTTCCAAGAGATGTTTATTCAGCGACTCTTGCATTAGCACTCTGATTTCTTCGGCCTGCCCGCTTTTTAGCTTGTTAATATACCTTTCGTGTTCATCCAGCATTTTCTGCGCACTTTCTCTATCCGTGGCATATTTTCTTCCATAAATTAACTTGTAAAATGCAAGATTATCCCACAAAGTGGAAATCATGTTAATAAGATACTGCATATTGCTTATTTCATATATTTCAAAATGGAATGCCCTATTCAACACAAATATATTCTTGGCATTTGGCTTAGGTTTTTCGACAATATTCTTCAGCTCGTTGTGCAGACTCTCTATGCTTTGTATCTTTTCATCCGTTATATTTTTGCATGCATAATAAGCAGCCATAGGCTCAAGTGCTCTGCGTATAAGATAAATCTGCACTATATCGGTCATCTGAAGTTCCGATACTCTTGTACCAACATGTGGTATTGAATAAACAATGCCCGACTCTTCCATGCTCTTTAGTGCTTCTCGCACCGGCATCCTGCTGACGCCCAGCTTGACAGCCAATTCCTCGGCGTTAAGCTTTTCGCCCATTGCAATAGTACCATCCATTATCCAATCCATCAGATATTCCTTTACCAATGCCGACATGCTCTGGTATTTAATCTTCTCTGGCTCCCCAAGATGATTGTGCCGTAACTCCATGTTAATCTCTCCTATTTCATTTGCTATTTGAACCAAAACAATACCTCTAGGAATAATTCCTAAAGCGAACTATAACAATCATTTATCTTGGAGTCAATATCCTTTATACCATCTTCATTCTCTATTACTTGTATTTATAGCATCAACCTTTTTAAAACCGCTATCATTGCAGTTTCCTCGACCATCTGAGCATTATGCTCTGCATTCAAAACGTTATCTCCAAGTGCAACAATACCGTGATCCTTAAGTAAAAATGCAAACAAATCTGGGTATTTCTCAAATAATTCCTTTATAAGATAGAAATCTTTATTCTCTACCACGGGAGTTTTAACGTCCAGTACTTCTATCGGGTTACCTGCCTTTAGCTGCATATGCAACGTCACTCCATCAAGCGATTTTTTAGTGGAAGTCCAAGCAATGGACCATGGGGAGTGGCAATGCATAATGCCGCCTACACCGGGAGAGATCTTGTAAATGTACCCATGAAGCAATGCTTCCCTTGTAGGCTTACTTGAACCCGAAATCACGTTACCGTCAAAATCGGTGACAAGTAGATTTTGCCTGTTTGCATCTATAAATGAGTTGCCGCTTGATTTAACAATCATCAGTTCCTTGCCTGAAATACGCGCACTGAAATTGCCGCCATTCCCCATTTGTATTCCACGAGTATAAGCGCGCTGTGCCGCCAATATCATTTGATCTTTTAATCTGTTAATTTCTTCTGTCTTCAAAAAACCACGTCTTTCAAAAAGAATTTGTTCTTTTTTTACACTGTCCGGTCAATTCGATCACTTGCCGTATGATTTTGTTGAAATTCACTGCGTTCCACGCGCTTCTTCCGATAAACAACCCGTCAACTCCAGGCATTATTATCAGTTCGTGTGCGTTTTCGTTGTTCACACTACCACCATACAACACAGGTACACTTTCACCAGTTTCTCCATATAAAGCTTTTAATACCGATTTAATTACTTGGTGTTTTTTGCTTACATACTCCGATGAAGCAGGCGTTCCATGTACGCCTATTGCCCAAACCGGCTCGTAGGCTATCCATAATCTGTTCAGGTCTTGTCGTGACACACCGCAAAGCGCGGTTTTAAGCTGTATGTTTAAAATTTCATTACCTATGCCAAGTTCCTTTTGCTCTTTTGTTTCCCCAATGCATAAAAGAACTGTAAAGCTGTACTTCAATGCTGCAAGCACCTTTTTATTCACATCGGCGTCCGTCTCTCCAAAAACATGTCTGCGCTCGGAATGTCCAATTTCAATAATCTCAACACCCGTTTCCTTCAGCATGACTGGAGATATCTCGCCAGTAAACTGCCCTTCAGGTTCCCAAAACATGTTCTGGGCACCAAACTTGATGTTCTTATTTATAATGCATTTACCGGCGCTCTCCAGCGAAGTGTACGAAGGAATCACAAACAGCATAAGTCTTTCCCTGTCGATGTCCGATGTTAAATCCTGAAGTTCTTTCATATAGTCGACTGTTTGTGCTATGGTTTTATACATCTTAAGATTGGTTCCAATATACAGCATCCGCGCTCACTCCTTAGCGTAGGCACAGATTTGCACTGTCTATTTCCTTGATAGCATTCACTTTCGGTGTTGAGGCACTATCTACAAACTCAAGGTCGAGCCACTCTCTCGTTATCTTCTTGGCAAGTTCAACACCGATAACACGTGCTCCCATGCACAACACATTTGCATCATTGCTTAGCTTGGAGCGCTCAGCAGAAAAACTGTCGTGGCACACGGCCGCGCGAATGCCCCTAAACTTATTAGCGGTAATTGCCATTCCGATTCCCGTACCGCAAAGCAGTATTCCATCTTTTGCATACTCGCTTTTTATTATCTCCTCGCATACCATTTTCGCAATAAGCGGATAATATGTTTTATCTTCAATGCTTGAAACGCCAATATCTTCGACCTTTATACCCTTGCTGTTAATGAGTGCAATTATCTGATTTTTCAAATCTACCGCAGCATTATCACAGCCTATTACGATTGTTTTGTCTTTCATAGCCTTTTTCCCTTCCCCCCTATTAATAACTTTTGGATAAAACCTACTTTAAAACTTGCTTATATACTCTCAACAGGTTCAGTCCCATAATCTTGGCAATGTCTTCATCTTTATATCCTCTCTTTACAAGTCCCTCGGTAATTAGGCCAAATCCGGAGACATCGTCAATTCCATCTACATAGTAGCTGTTTCTTACACCGATATGAACAACTCCTTCCATATACCCGGGAACGGGATAAAAACAGTGATCAATAAGTCTATAATCACCATACTCGTCATAAGGCATATGATCCGAACCAATAGATATCATATCGATACCACCGACCTGTACAACATGATCTATATGATTAATCTGATCTTCCACCGTAGGACGATAGTTAGTTTCTATTATCTCTTGACCGCCAACGGACAAATCGTAGCAGCTTACACAAAGAACTCCACCGTTCTTTGATAGCTTTCTTATCCTATCGTCGCTGATATTGTGTCCCCACTCGGCAACAGCGCTACAGCTGCTGTGAGAATCAATTATTGGCTGGGTCGAGATCTCAATAACATCATCAAAGCCTTCATTATTCATATGGGCAGTATCAATAACAATACCAAGGCGGTTACACTCCTGGACCATTTCTATACCAAACGGGGTCAGCTTACTTTTCGTACGGTACGCGCTCACACCATCACCCACGCGGCTTCGACCCATATCACACATCTGTACCTGTCGCAAACCCAGTCGATACAGCATTTGCAATGTATCCATTGTATCTAGGTTTGGTTTTCCTTCCAGCGGCCTTGCCCCTTCAAGAGTCATAATCACAGCAATCTTGTCCGCTTTAATCGCTTCCTCTATCTGCTGGTAGTTATAACACAGCGCAATCGTGTCGCTGCTTTCTTCCGCTTCCTGCAAAAGCATGTTCATAATACGCATGGTCCCCCACAGCAGCAAGTCGGAATGCGCACAGCAGTTCGGGCTGTCGGCACCTACAACGATACACAGCATGTTAACGCCGCCTGCCTTTACCTTTGGTGCGTAATACCTGCTGAAAACAGCGCGCTCACCCATAGCTCTTTTCTTTTCGATGTCAAGCATTATATGGTCATGTGCGTCAATTACAATAATTTTATCGTGCAGCTCTTTTGCTTTTTTCTTGATATCTGTATACATATTACACCCTCCTTGTTATATTAATAGCTTATTACTTCATAACATTGTTCAAATACCCGATCAACGTGCGAATATCCTTAAGCTTGTCAAGCTCTTCAACCATGCCAATTAAGTCGTCAAGATTTTCTTCGGCGATATGGAAGTTCGCTAGTTTCCTAAACTTCATGATAAGTTCGTCGCGGGTAATAGGATTGGATGGATCACCCTTCGGGTAATTTACCCTTTCAGTATAAACAGTGCCATCTTTCATATATACGCTGACTTCAGCTCCCGTGCGGGCAATGCTGTCATTAAAGGACGTATCTATTTCCACCGAGCCCTTTTTAGTTAATTCGATAACCTTTTTATCCGTTATCTCAGAATCAGTAAAGAAGAAAGACATATCAAGCTTTTTATAAATTAAGGCAATTGCCATGCAATAAGGTATGCTGAACTTACCCTGCATAGGCGAATCCGGCATCGGATATCTGTTGTTTGCCGCCGCCGTGCTTTGTGCCCGGCTGACTACCTTCTTAATATCTTCGACTTTATAGTTATACTTATTTGCAATCGCTAAAGCGGCGTCTATCGAACTATGCGTTCCGCGGCAAGTGGAATACAGCTTTTGAAGAATACCTGGAGTTACAAACGAAGATATTCTTTCATCAGCAATTCTTTTCATCAGTTCAATGTCCGCACCATTTGAAGATACCGCGAGCAATCCACTCACATCTTCCATTATTGTGCGTCTGGAATCAAATCCAACCTTCGCCATTAGGCACGCAAAGACACCTTTATACGCAGGTGTGCCGGCAGAAATATCTTTTGTCATTGTGCCATAGCTTGCGCGTAAACCCGATGCTTCCGATGCGGCGATTCCCAGCGCGTTTATAGTTTCTTCCAGGGGTAGCTTCAGCAATTTTGCCGCTGCCACGGTTGTTCCGAACACTCCGACAGTCCCGTTTGTATCCCATCCATAGCTATACCCTTTTGAGAATAACCCCTGCCCCAACAGACTTGCTACTTCAATACCGGCTATATATGCTATCAATACATCCTCGCCCGATGCACCGACATATTCCCCAACAGATATCGCTGTAGCCAATATCGCTACGGACGGGTGTGCGTCAACTGCAATGCATATATCGTCGATATCATGTACATGCGCCGACATAGCGTTAATCATAGCAGCATGGCAAAGGTCGGTTTTGAATCCATTCTGCCCCAACACGGTAGCCATTGGCTTTCCGCCGTATTCCCTTGTATGATCCGTCATCAGGTTAACAACTCGCTCGCGTGTACCAGCCAGCATGCAACCAATAACATCAAATGCCACACGTCTGGCAATGTTTAATGTTTCAGATGATATGCTGTCCTTGTTTATCGATTCTGCGTACTTTGCCATAATTTCAGTTATTGTCATTTTTAACACCACTCTTTCTATTTTATACAACAAATTGAATAAGTTACGTTTTCTTCGTGACTGATGCTGCCGAAATTTCTTCAACTTTGCTTTTTAGCATAATATCAATAGACACCATTATTATTATGATTGCTCCTACTGCAGATGGCTGTAAAAAGCTTGACAAGCCAACAAGATTCATTAGATTAGCAATAATTGTCAATACCATTGCTCCTATCACAGTACCAGCCATTCCTCCTTCCCCTCCGAACATCGAGGTGCCACCTATTACTACGGCAGCAACAACCTGCAACCCATAAGCGTTTCCCATGTTTGCATCCGCAGCGTTCAAGCGTGCAGCCATAATTAGTCCTCCGATAGCAGCCGTAATACCTGATATCACGTATACAGTTATCAGTAGACGGACATCGCGCATTCCAGAATACTTGGCTGCATAAATATTGCTTCCTATCATGTAAACATTTCTTCCGAATATAGTTTTCTTTAAAACAATGAAAAGTATAGCTACCACGACGATTGCAATTATTACGGGTACCGGTATTCCATATAGCCAACCAATGCCGACGTATACAAATCTATCAGGCAAACCGTATATAACTTGGCCTCTCATTACCATAACAGCCAAACCCGATACGACCATACTTGTTCCATAGGTAGCAATAAATGGAGGCAAATGCAATAACGACACCAGGATTCCGTTCAGCATGCCTGTAATTATTCCCACAAGCAGTCCGGCAAGAACTGCAGTTAAAATAGATGCTTCCCTTACCATTAACTGCGCGGCTATGCAGCCAACCAAACCGGCAACAGCATTTACGGAAAGGTCAATGCCGCCGGTCAAAACCACAACTGTAAGCCCTGAACTAAGTATAAGCAAAATGCTTGCCTGCCTGATTATTGTGATTATATTGCTGACCCTTAAAAAAGACGGGCTGATAATGGATGCAAATATTATTATCATCATCAGTATGAACAGTGATAGTATATACTTTGACTGCGATATTATTTTTACAATAGTACTTTTCACAACGTTCTCCTTACTGCTCCTGCTTGCGCTTTGTACTTGCATCTACTATTACTGCAATAAGCACAACAATGCCAATTATTGCAGTTTGATAGATCGACGAGATTTTTTGTAGCACAAGGCTGTATCTTAAAATCTGTATTAATAAAACACCAAATACTGTTCCAACGATACTGCCCCTGCCTTCGATCATTGACGTTCCGCCAAGGAGCACAGCAGCAACTGTATTAAATTCAAAACCATCAGCTCCGCTTGGGTGCCCAGATTCTATCCTGCATGCAAGTACGAGACCTGCGATGCCTGCCATGAGAGCAGAATATATATATACCTGCATTCCCGCTTTATGAACACTGTATCCCGACACTTCCAGTGCTTCGCGGTTCCCCCCCAAAGCACGTACACGTGTTCCGAAACGCATTTTGTTCAGCAACACCCAGCTCAGTAAAAAACAGGCTATCGCAATCCAAAGAATGTATGGTGTTTTCAGAAATACACCCCTGGAAATTATCTTGTATATCTCATGTCTGTGAGTAACGGTGGACCCGTTTGCGGCCGAAAGTGCTATCGAGTTTAAAATATTCATCGTACCCAGCGTAGCGATGAACGGGGGGAGTCTGAACTTTGTTACTATAATACCGTTCAAGAATCCAACGAAAATAGCCGCTACAAGAGATATTACCATCGCAACAGACATTGCTACTCCGTTTTTCATCAAAATTATCCAGAAAACCATTACCATGTTCATAGTAGCGCCTATCGACATGTCGGTACCTTCGGTCAATATAACCATAGTTTGACCACATGCGGCGATAAACAGCGGCGTGGCATGAATAATAACGTTTGTGAGGTTCTTTGTGTTATAATAATTTTTTGTAGTAAAACCAAAATACAATATAGTTACGAGTATCATCCATATTGCAGGGGGCATTTTCTTTACTCTTGCAAACAGGTTCTTCAGCATTTCATATCCTCCCCCACTACCATTGCTTTTCCAATTTCCTCAATATTATATTTGCTTCTGTGAACTTCCTTTATGATTTTACCGTCTTTCATGATATAGAGTCTGTCTGTCATACCAATCACTTCTTGCATTTCGGATGAAATCATAAGAATTGCCTTCCCTTCCGCTGCAAGTTTATCCATTAAATTATATATTTCCATTTTTGCACCGACATCAATCCCTCGCGTTGGTTCATCAAAAATCATAATATCACAATTGGCACTCAGCCACTTGGAAATAACGACTTTTTGCTGGTTCCCGCCAGACAGCTGAAAAACAGGCCTTAAAGCATCAGGAGTGGCAATTTTAAGCATATCTATGAATTTAAGCGCAATAGAGCGATTTTTCTTTTCGGATATCCAGCCCCTAGGAAAGATTTTTTTCAGGCTTACCGCTACTATATTCCACGCAATCGGAGCTTTAATAGCCAGTCCAAATCGCCTCCTGTCCTCTGGCAAAAGGCCGATTCCGTTTTTTACTATTTCCGCAGGGCTCTTTTTTGTTATATTTTTCTCTTTCAGAAATACCTGTCCTGAAGAAGGCTTATCAATTCCGAAAATCAATCTTGCCAGCTCTGTTCTTCCGGAACCGACCAAACCCACCATTCCAGCAATTTCTCCCCTAGATACACTAATCGAGCAATTATTAACTCGGCCTTTCTTATCCGATATGTTGCAGACTTTCAGCACCTCTCCGGAATAATTGTTAGGCGTGCGCACATATACTTGTGAAATGTCACGTCCGACCATCAACTTGACCAGAGCTTCCTCTGATATTTCACTTTTCGGAATCGTTTTTATCAGCTTACCATCCCTGAGTACGGTTATTCTGTCTCCTATGCGAGTGTATTCCTGCATACGATGAGAGACATATATAATCCCTATTCCCTGAGCCTTCAACTTATTTATTTGTTTAAAAAGAGCATATATTTCCCTTTCTGATAATGACGAAGTGGGTTCATCAAGTATAATTATCTTCGGGTTATATGATAATGCTTTTGCAATTTCAATTATTTGCTGTTCTGCTACATCTAGGTATTTTATGGGAGTTTTTAAATCTATGTCGCATTCAAGAAGAGAAAGATATTTTTTTGCCTCTTCCAACATCTTTTTTTTGTTTATAATACCCGTTCCCTTTATAACCTGCTCTCTGTTAAGATAAATGTTTTGGACGGCATTTAAGTGCGGCACTAGTGTGAGTTCCTGATATACCGCAGCAATACCATTGTCCAAGGCCATCTTGGGATTCCTGAACGATACTATTTTGTCCTCTAAATACATTTCGCCTTCATCAAGCTGATATATGCCTAAAATGCATTTTGCAAGCGTAGATTTTCCCGCTCCGTTTTCTCCAACCAATACATGAACTTCTCCTGCGTATAGATCAAAATCAACTTGATTTAGCGCATTTACACCAGGGAAATTTTTGCATATATTTTTCATTCTTAAAATTGGTCTGTCCATTATGCATGCATTTCCTTTCTTGTTAGGAGGGTTCCCCTGAATTAATAAAGATACGATTAGGATAGAACAAAATTTTGTTCTATCCTAATCTGCTATAGTTTTCGCGTATTATTTGTACCAGGCCAAATCCGCCTCATATTTTTCTACGTTATCGGGAGTTATTAAAGGATTATGACGCTCTGATGGGAACGGTATAAAGTACTCTTCCGGAACCTTGCCATCGTTAAGATATTCGACTAATGCGGCTACTGAAAAATAAGTTGAGCCAAACGGGTCTGTATTGTAAGTTACCATTAAGTCACCGTCTCTTAATGCTTTTGATGCGTCTTCGGAACCATCGAATCCACCAACCAGCACGCCTTGTATGTTTGCAGCCTTTATTGCCTGTATCGCTCCGATTGCCATTTCGTCATTGGCCGCAACAACGATTTTTAGTTTTTCTTTTACACCTTCACGCTGTAACAGGTTTTCCATAACCTGCATACCTTCCATACGAACAAAGTTAGCGGTCTGTGAAGCAAGCAGTTCGCATCCGGGGAACTCATCAATTGCAGCTAATGCACCGGCTTTTCGTTCTTCGGCGTTTTGCGCTCCTGCAGGGCCTTCTAAGAATATAATACCGCCTTCACCGCCAGCCATTTCACATAAATATTTTGTTATAATATATCCGGTGTCATAGTAATCAACCCCAGTCCGCATCATTGAGCCGTAATGTGAAGCTGTACCTACGCATACGACAGGAATACCAGCTTCATTTGCAGCATCAACACCCGGCTGAAGACCGGCTGAATCGATAGCGTGCAGAACAATTCCGTCAACGCCTGCTTCAATTTGTGTTTCCATTATCTGAAGCTGCTCTTCTACACTACCTACGCCCGTCGGAGCCAGCGTTACAATGTTTACTCCCATGTCTTCGCCAGCTTTTTCTCCGCCTTTCCACATGCCATGCATATAGGGATTTGTTGTATCCGTAACAATTACGGCAATAGTCATTTCCCTATTAGCCTTTAAATCAGTTGTCACACCCGCGCCTATTCCATCTATAGGCAGCTCGATAGTCGTTTTTGCGGCTTCACTGGCTCGATTCACATTCTGA
>JGI24712J26585_10003150_pt1 | contig 13147 bp, 11 predicted proteins | sample BioPla3DNA2_FD_26585 | JGI IMG/M metagenome (IMG submission 26585) | reverse complement strand
AATTTGTTCTTTAATAATGACTAAACGGATTTTAGAAGAAATATATCAGAGGACCAGAGCGTAAGGGGGGTGTAGATGCGTCTGATTAATTAGTGCAGTATCGCAGATAAGTGCACGGAATTGAAGATATAGAAACGCAAGGAATTAGATATGAAAATCAGTTTAAAAGGCATGGGGAGATTACAGCAATTATTCACAATTCTATAAAAACAACGATTACCAAAACTCTTAATCTTAAATAGGTTAAAAGAGATATATCACTTTGAAACTCTCAAACTATATATTTTCTTTCCATGTGTTTTCCAGGTATGGGATATTTAATTAGAAAACTTAAAGACGAAAGATAGTTCTTTTACTACATCATACATGGGGAACTTTAATCTTTCCTTACAAATAGCAATGCTCCCTTTATTAAAAGCCAGTTAAACAAAACTGCAATCATAAAGGAAGCATATTACATGAGAAAATAATACTTATAGGCTGTTTAGAATTGTCAAAGATTAAAAACGTCTTGGTGTTCCGCCAAAATTAATTCCAGCGCCTCTATCCATGGAGTTCAAGCGCCTCCACTCAGTGCTATCAATAGATGCATTGCAACACTCTTGGTTGCAGAATGCAAACATTTCACCGGAGGAATCCATTGTGTAAATGCAATTGTCTTCGTCAACTTTTTTGCCGCAGTTTTCACATAGAATATCCAATATGTGCCTCCTTAAAATCAAGCAAGTCCCATGAGCTGCCATATGGGGATACTTGCAAGCATAGCTATAAGGTTAATTACCATGAACGCAATTGAGCTGGGAATAACATCTTTGTGCTCTATAAATCCGCCGGCAAATGCCTCCGCCTGTATGTAGGCTACGGAGGTGAACTTTACATTCCAGACGCAAGTGGAAGCATATGCGCAAAAAACGACAAACCAAGGGTTGCCACCTGCAGTAAGAACAATGGGAGCGAAGGCAGAATATATGATAATTGTTGTCGTATTCTGTGAGACAACAAAGGACCGGAGGATATAAGCAGAAATGCAGATAATGGGAACCATTATGTAGATATTGGAGGCAAGAGGTCCAAGAATCGGTGTAATGATTCCGCCGACCCAGTTAGTAAAACCAGTGGTGCTGCAGAGGGTTAAGATACCGAGAATAAAGCCGGCTAGAAAGACAACAAGCCAAGGTATCCTAGTGCCAAAGTCCCTGTTTGTAAAGAGACCGGCTATGGTAACCACAGCAAAAGCGCCGATAGAAACATACAGACCGGAAATGCCGTGAATTGCTTCGGTAGTCCATAATGCGAGACAGACAGCTAAGACGACCAGAGAAAGCTTTTCGCCTTTGGATATGGGACCAAGCGCCTCATATTGCTCCTTAGCGGTGACTTCCGAGGAGGCGACTTCACTATCCTCTGCAGGTTTATAGTACCTAGTTATAAAGAAATAAAAAAGGACCAAAATAATAACGAACCAGAGAATGCAGGCCCCGGCCCAGAAGACCCATGTGAACTTTGCTGCGTGATCGCCGATATAGCCCAAGAGCATATATACTGTCGGGGTCCCGGACATAAAGGCAAGACTGCCGATATAGATGGGTACAAAGGATGCAGTGAACAGACCGGCGGCAGGTTTGGAGTGGTCAGCGTATCCGGAAGCGCGAGATACGGAGCAGGACATTGGAGACATTATGCCAAGCTTGGATATTTCGCCGGGGACCAGAGGTGTAAGTGCAGTACTTGAAGTCATGATGGCCAAAACCTGCCCGTTATATGTAGGCTTGAAAAATGTCAGTATTTTCAAGGCTATGCGCTTAAAGAGACCGGTGGACGCCATCGAGTTGACAAATGCAGATAATACAATGATATTCCACACAGTAGAACCGGCAAACTGGCCGAATATGGTTGAGAAAGTATTGACCTTCAACAATACACAGGCAACAAGGGCAACAAGTAAGACCAACCAGTCCGGAGCCACTGTGAAGACCATACAAATAATCATCCAGACAAATATGCCTAGAAAACGCATGAGCTCTACAGTGTAGCCTTCCGGCGGAGCGGCAAGAGNGATGATTACTCCGATTACAGTGGCAATGCAGAATATAGCTATGCGAACAATTGGTTTTTGAGCAAATTTCATTTTTTATCTCCTTTCATCTTTATTTTATATTGTGCGAATAGAAGCTGTCAGAATAATATCAAAGTCAATGTAGTAAAAACAGTGTTGTCAGTATCACACCAACTGAACAAAAGTATCAACTTTCACGAAAAGCAATGAGAGGACCTGATCAGATTAATGAATGTGTTCATACTTTGTGTATACTTTGGTTTTATCAGATGATACTTTTGTGCGTTGTGTGAGGAGGGCAAACCTGATAATTTATAGACAATCGATTTTGTCGTACCGAAAGACTGAATACCGGAGGTGAATTTGTCTATGAGAATGACTGATGTACCTAGTTTTGGAAATCTTGAGGGGCTGACCGTAGTGTGCATGGGAAACACGATAGCGGCGCCTTTTGCGGCGGAACTGATGGCAGAACATGGCGCTTGTGTTATATATGTCGAAAACACAGATAGGCCGGACATAGGCAGAGTGTCGCTCTGCCCATACGGTTTTATAACTGAACATAGAAACGAGCTGTTCATGGCAATTAATCTGAAAAACATAGAGGGAGAGCAAGTTTTTATTGAGATTCTTAAAAAAACAGACATTTTAATCGAAGGGCTTAAGGGAGGCACTTTCACAGAGCTTGGTCTTAGCGATAAACGATTATGGGCTGAGAATGAAAAGCTTGTGATTGTTCATGTGTCCGGTTTCGGTGAAAGCGGATTAGCCGAGTATCTAAGAAGGCCATCGTACGATCCCATCGGCCAAGCCGCCGGAGGTTTTATGTCTATAAATGGCTTTCCGGAGCCGTCGCCACCTTTACGAGCACCTTTCGTATGTGACTACTACACGGCACTGTTTGCCTGCTGGAGCGCTTTGGCAGCACAAATGGGCGCACAGCGAACTGGCGTGGGAGAGAGCGTAGACGTGAGCCAGATGGAGGTTATGTGGAAACTCCAGTACGGCTATCCTCTGGAATATTTCTATTCAGGTGTTGTCCACCCCAGACAAGGGAATGAAGAGCGGGATTACATATGCTTTGGTACCTATCTCTGTGGGAATGGCAGATATGTGTTTATATGTTGTATCGCCAATGGGCCGGCGCGGGGTCTTCTTAAGGTTCTTGGTAAGGATAACGATCCCACTTACCCGGAAAATATCCAGCTTTTTCGGCGTGGAGATGTCGCAGCTGAAAAGGTGGAGACAGCATTGAAACAGTATTGTCTCGATAATGAGGCGGAGAAGGTGGAAAAAGAACTCAATGCAAACGGCGTCCCGTGCAGCTTTATCCACGATATAGAAACGATTCAGACGGATCCACAGGCGTTGGAGCGTGGATTGTTCACTGAGTGGAGCGATGATCGCTTCGGAAAGCTTAAGGGCGTGAACATCGTTCCCAAAATGTCTAATCGTCCCGGAATGTTTTGGGGAGGAGCTCGTGATCATGGGGCGGACAACCGAGATATATTATCAGAGCTTGGCTATACAGACAAGAAAATCGAGGAGCTCTATAAAAAGGGGGTATTGGCTGAACTTAGAGACGGTGGTTACTTTGCATCAAAGGCGATGCATATAAAAAATAGAGATCAAATTAATATTATTATGGAGGAAGAAAAAAATGAAGATTTCTGAAGTTCCTAGTTTTGGCAACCTGAGTGGTATAAAGGTTGTATGTACCGGTAACAATGTGGCTGCCCCGTTTGCCGGATATCTTATGGCGGAAAATGGCGCAGCAGTAATTTGTTTGGAGAGCACCAAAGCTCCGGATAGCGCTCGTATGGGAGGAGTGCCTCTTGGGTTTATGACCGAGCGCAGAAATGAACTGGCATTATCCCTTAATCTGGACAGCAAAGAGGGTCAAAAAGTTTTTCTTGATTTAATGAAAAATGTTGACATACTCATCGAGGGGTATAAGGGTGGTACCTTTAGCAAGTGGGGCCTATGTGACGAGGCNCTGTGGGAGGTAAATCCCAAGCTGGTTATTGTCCATGTGTCGGGATATGGCCAATATGGTGAGCCTGAATTTGTCAGTCGTGCCTCGTATGATCTTATTGGTCAGGCTTTTGGCGGATACAGTGCATGTAATGGTGAACGTGGCGGAGAGCCATCACGTGCTCAACCTGCCGCAGGAGATTATTTTCCCGCACTGTTTGCTTGCTGGAGTGGCTTAGCCGCCTATATCGGTACTCAGACGACCGGCAAGGGTGAGAGCGTTGATATTGCTCAGTATGAAGCCCTGTGGAAGGTTCAATGGGACTACCCTAGCTTCTACTTTACTACCGGCAAGGAAAAGCCGAGAAGTGGAGCTGGAGAGTCTCAGTATCTAGGCGTTGACATTTACAAGTGTAAAACCGGCAACATAGCCATAACCCTTTGTGCCACAGGCCCGATCATGAGATTGTGTAAGTTACTAGGTGTTGAGGATCTTTCTGAATATGAGGGCATGTTCGTATTGATGCGCGGTGAAGAGCGGGCGGAAAAGCTGGATAAAATGCTGGCGGATTATCTGCTGACTCTCGATGCGGAAGAAGCGGACAGGATTTTCAACGAAAATCAAATCCCTTGCAGCATGATAATGTCACCTAAAACAATGGAACATCACCCTCATGCATTGGCGCGTAATCTCTTTGTTGAGTGGGAAGATCCTCGTTATGGAACAATGAAAGCTGTAGGAGCTGTTCCCAAGATGAAGAACAGGCCACAGCAATATTGGCGTGACGCGCCTGGATATAATGCTGACGGCAGAGATATTCTTTCAGAGCTGGGCTATAGTGAGGCTGAAATTGATAAGCTTTTTGCAGACGGAGTAACCAAAGATCTTCCAAACCAAGGATTCAGGGCAGCTCAATTGCCGTGCAAATCTAATTAATAGCGGATGAGTGATTCAAATGACTCTATATGATTTGTTCCGAGGTTCGGTTCAAGATTTTCCGGAGCGCACGGCAATCATTTGCGGGGAAAAGCGTCTCACATACAGACAACTGGATGCGCAAATAAACGAACTTACAAATGACCTTATTAAGTGGGGCATTGGCAAAGGAGAAAGGGTCGGAGTTTATTTTCCGAACTGCACCTTTTATCCTGCAATGCTGTACGCATTACTGCGTATAGGAGCGGTCTTTGTTCCATTCAACATCAGACTGAGTTATTTTGAAACTGTGGAGCTGATAAAGCTGACTGGCTGCTCGACTTTCATTTTTGACAGAAGATACGTTGGAAAAGAGAAGGAAGACAAAAAACACTGCCCGTCGATTTTGCGCTGGATTGCGGGTGACGACGAAAAAGTTGATAAGTGTAATTGCAAGCCTCATTATGAACTATGTCCGGGGGAGAGCATAGATATTGCTGGAGAGGACGAGGGTCTTATTATATTCACAGGCGGAACCACAGGAAATGCAACAGGGGTTGTGGTAACGCATGATGCGCTCGTCAGCCGTGTGGTGATGAAATACAGGGACGAACAGCGAACAATGCATTATGATGTGATGCTGAATCATTCTCCGATGTTCCACACTGGCGGTTTGTCGTTGATGATACAGACTTTGTCTGCAGGCGGTTGCTTCGTGATGAGCGAGAAGTTTGACCCAGATGCAATAATTGAGGATTGTGAGAGATACCAGGTTACACAGATGGTGTTGATACCGCCGAATATCATATACAGCATTGCAGACTCTCCGCTTATGTCTAGCGACAAGTTATCCTCCGTAAGGCTCTGCATAGTTGCGGGAGGAGCGGCCGACAGCACAGTAGTGGGAAAAATATTCGACACTTTCGAAAACGCCAGCATATATCTCAACTATGGCTCAAGTGAAAACTCAATAACCCTCGGTCATATCATGTCAAGAAAGGATTTCAAACAGAAACCGTGGCGCATCAAGTCAGTTGGCATTGCAAACATGGCCTCTTTTGTAAGACTTTTAGATGAAAATGGCAACGAGGTTCCAACCGGAGAGGTCGGAGAGGCTTGGGGGAAAAGTCCTGCTCAGATGAAATATTATTTGGGCAGGGACAGTAATGCTGTAAACGGCTGGATCCCCACAGGTGATCTTTTCAGAAAAGATGAAGACGGGTACTTCTATTTTGTTAGCCGCAAGAAGAATATGATAAAAAGCGGCGGAGAGAGTGTTTATGCTGAAGAGGTTGAATGTGTCCTCAAGCAGCACCCCGACATAAAAGACTGCATAGTATTTGGCCTGCCTGATAGAACTTACGGCGACGCGGTGGCGGCCGCAATTGTGCCGGAGGTTGGTAAAAGTTTGGTGGGAGAGGAGATTGTTGACTTTGTAAAAGACAGGATTGCCAGCTATAAGAAGCCTAGAAAACTGTTTTATGTGGACGAGTTTCCTCTTACGGCTGCGGGCAAGATAGCTCGGGGAGAGTTTACAGAAACGCTTGCTGCGCGTAAGCCGGATTATTCCATTTGATTTGTGCTCTCTCGGCACACACATCCGTAATGACGGGTGTGTGTGCTTGTAAGGTAAACAATAAATAGGAAAATGATAGGAGTTGAAGATTGAAAATGAAGACAGTAGTGTGCTACAAATGGGTAGTGAGCGATGACTGCATTTCGGTAAGTCCTTCCGGAAATTTGGAATTCAAGGATGTCGAGTATGATATAAGTGAGTATGATCGCAACGCTGTTGAGGCGGCGACTCAACTGGCAGAGAGAACGGAAGGGCTCTGTGTAGCTCTTTCCGCTGGTGACGAAACTTTGGTGAAGTCTCAGAAAGCAACATTGTCTGCTGGTCCGAAGGAAGGCTATGTGGTTATTGACCCCATAATGGACAAAGCTGACTGCATGGTCACTGCAAATGTTTTAGCAGAGGCCGTGAGGAAGATTGGTGAAGTTGACCTCGTATTGTGCGGTGAGGCATCATCAGATACATTTTCACAGCAGATGGCCCCGCGCATAGCAAGAGAGCTTGGGTGGCCTGTGGCTACTTATGTAAAGGAGATTGAGCCAGGGAATGGATATGTTACAGTAACTCGCGAGTTGGAGGCTTGTGTTGAAAAGTTGGAGCTCCGTCTTCCGGCTGTGGTTTCCATTCTTGGTGACTCAAACACTCCTAGAATGCCCAAACTTAAGGATGTTATGAGCGCAGGAAAGAAGCCGTTTACAAGATGGACAGTGGCTGATTTAGGTGTTGAGAATACAACGGCTGGTCTCGAAATTGTTTCTCTTGCGGGAAATTCAACTGACAGGAAAACAATAATACTGGAAGAGGATTCGCTGGAGACCACTATGGAGAAACTGCTCAAGAGCCTGATTGAAGAAGGTGTGGTTGGCTAAGCCTAACATTTGTATGCAATTTTGAAAGGAGGATTATCGGAACTGGGTAAAGTGTATTGTTCCGAATGAATAATGGATAAAAAAATACTTATTTTTTCTGAAAACCTCAACAACGCATGTGAAATGCTGGCAGGTGCGAAAGCGCTTGGAGATCAGCTTGCAGTTGTATATATAGGAACTGATAAAGACGCCAAGGAGCTTGTTGCTCATGGCGCAAATACGGTATACTTGTTCAGTAAGGAAAACAATGTTCCCTATGAGGCATACGCAGAAGACATTGCAGCCATTGCAATGGAAAAATCTCCAAACCTTATAATGGTAGGAATGACAAACCGTGGCCGCACTATAGCGGCGATTGTTGCGCAAGCCCTTCATGCACCCTGCGCTTCAGAGTGTAGTAGCCTTAAACTTGGAAATGACGGAAAGTATGTAATTACGCGAAAGATTTACGGAGGAAAAGCTACCTCCACGGAGGTGTGTACCGCCGATACACTTGTGGTAACTATTCCAATGCGAGCCTATGAAATACAAGCAGCTGACAATACACTAAGCGGTGAAATTGTACAACTGGAGCGCAATGCCTCTGTTGCTATGAAACTGATAGAGGAATCATCGAAGAGTGTGGATTCTGTTGACATTACTGCTGCAAATACGGTAGTGCTCTTTGGACGCGGTCTTGAAAAAGCCGAGGATATGGCCATGATGGAAGAGTTGGCCGAGCTGCTCGGCGGCGTTACCGCCTGCACCAGACCTCTAGCCGTGGATTATGGTTGGATGCCCACAAGTCGATACATTGGGCTTTCCGGTAAGAGTGTTAAACCTGCGTTGTATCTTGATATTGGCTCCTCCGGCCAGATACAGCAGATTGCGGGTGCGTCCGACTCTAAGATAATTGTTGCCATTAACAATAAGGCCTCCGAGCCGGTGTTTAATGAATGCGATTATGGCGTTGTGGCTGATTTATATGAGGCCGTACCTATACTCATCGGCCTGCTGAAGAAGTTATTTTGATTGGATAGGCGCAAGTGATAGAAGAAGTCTGCAAGAATATATTTCGCATAACTGTTCCGCTCCCAAACAACGCATTGAGTGCTGTAAATACATATCTTGTTAAGGGTGATGAAAGAAGTGTGTTGGTGGATACGGGTTTTGATCTGCCAATTTCGTCATCAGTTTTGCGACGTGCTCTGGAGTTGCTTCAAGTGCCGCCGGACAGGCTGGATATATTCATTACTCATCAGCACCCCGACCATGCCGGAGCTGCATATAGCATTGTGGCTCCGGGGGCGCTTGCCTACTCCCACTGCGCGCCGGACGGCTCGAGCCTCGATTTTATTAGGTTCAGCTTTGAGGAGCAGGAGAGGCTGGTGCGGAAGCTGCTCAGTGCTGCAGAACCGACATGGAAAAGTCATAGGGTCGAAAGTGAAGAAAAGATCTTTGAAAGGCATATCATTTCATGGCCGATTCCTGAAAGCGGTTTTAAGCGTGTGGACGAAGGTGATGTCATCAGTGCGGGCGGATACGACTTTTGTTGCATATTAACTCCTGGCCACTGCGACACCCATACCTGTCTTTATGACGAGAAAAGCGGCATATTCATATCTGGCGATCACGTTCTGAAAGACATTACTCCGCATATTGTGGATGTCAATCTCGAAATGAAAAACCTTTCACGCTATTTAAAAAGTCTTAAAAAGATTACAGATTTGCCGGTGAGCTCTGTTATGCCTGCTCATGGCAGCATCTTTACAGGCTTGCGTGAGCGATGCGAGGAAATAGCTCTCCACCACGAGCAACGCATAAAAGATATTATGACTTTGATTGATTGCGGGAACAATACGCTGGGAAACATAGCTAGCAATTGTATATGGAATACTCGCAACGTTCCATGGAACGAACTATCCGTCGAAATGAGGATTTTTGCCTATGGAGAAACTTATGCTCACCTCTCATATATGCTTAATGAGAGATTGATAGAAATCGTAGAAACTGATGGTCAGGAAATATTCTATCGAGCTTGACAATCTTTCTCGGTGCATTTGGAGCGTGTTGCATTAAATTTGCAGCTCGGATATAATCGAAGAAATTACGGTTCATAGGAGAACACAGCCATGGGAGAGTACTCAAAACGGCTTGTAGACAGCCTGAGAGACATTACATCTGAACCAAACCGGGATGTGGTGCTGAAGAAAATTGCCGTGCGTTCTTCAGAGCTTACAGACAGCACGGACACGTATGTTCTTATAAGGGATGATGCCGAACTCATGTGCGTAGCTCAGGGTGAAANGGGGCCATATTATGTTGGCACAAGGTTTCCCGCAGGAAAACATATCGCCGGGGAGATATTTGAAACGGGAGAGCCAAAGCTTGTAAACCAATACGATGAATGGCCGAGACGCTATATTGCAAATCTAGAGGGAAGAGCCAGAAATGCTATGGGCGCTCCGCTTACCTTAGGCAAGGAGGTGTTCGGCGTTATAGTCGCCGTTCGATGTCAGGAAGCTCTGTATTCCGAGTTGGATTTTGACATGCTCCAGAGCTTCGCTATGCTTGCCTCGATAGAGTTGAACAACGCAATGAGCCTCGAAAAGCTCAGCAAGGCAAATGAAGAGCTGGCTGCCCTAAATTATGATAAAACCCAAAGGTTATCCGCCACTGAGGAGGAGCTAAAAATAAAAAACCGGAAGCTAATGGATAAGAATGATGAGCTAAAGGAAATACTCCTTCACTTGGACGATATCAGTGATTCAAACAAGATGCTGCTTGCCGAATATATGCATGACGACACGCTGCAAATGCTCTATGGTACGACTTTGCTCTCTAAGGCGGCTATAGCTGCTCATAGAAATGGCGGCGAGAACCTTGGTGGGATATTGGAAAAGATCTATGATCAGATGCTGATTATGGAGGAGTCTTTGAGACAAACGATTTCTACAATGAGACCATTTGTGCTGAACTCCGACAATGTCTTTCTCAATATAAAGAAGTATTTAGAAAGCACACAAAAAAAGTCGGGAATACATACGTCGTTTTCTTCAAATTATTGTAAACGCATTAAAAACAAAGACTGCTCTACGGCAATTTTTCAAGTCGTCAGCGAGGCAATTATAAATGCCTATCGTCATTCTAGGTGTGAAAACCTCGATGTTCATGTAGATCAAATCGAAATTACCGACGACAAATATCAGGGGAAACATCTTCTTATTATCGTGAAAGACGATGGCATAGGATTTGAGGGACTTAGCAAAAAAGGCCATTATGGCATACGAATAATGAAAATGAGAGCAGAGAGTATTGGTGGGCGTGTTACCATAGAATCAAAAATTGGAGCGGGTACATCAGTCAGTTTGTATATTCCGCTTGAACTGTTAACAAAGAATAGTGAGTAAAAATTGATAAGCATACGAAAGAGCCGATTATCACATCGGCTCTTTCGTATGCTCATGCATTCAAGTTAAATCAGTCCAAGCTTGACTGCCTCGCTAACTGCCTGAACACGGTTTTTTACCATCATTTTCGACACTATAGCTCCAACGCTTCTCTTGACTGTCGGAATGCTCAAAAACATGGACTCAGACATTTCCTCATAGGATTCCCCTTCGGAGAGGCGTCGAAGCAACTCGACTTCCCGGGGCGAAAGGTCGTACTTTTCACAGGTATTACCGGCGGATGCCGCCTGAACGGATTTAATGAAGCAGTTGATTTGCTCCTTGTCAAGCATGCGGAAACCATCGTTGACCTCGCGGATAGTTTGTACTATCTTGCCGGGCGACTGACTCTTCAAGAGATATCCATATGCGCCGGACATAATGGCATCACTGAGAAAGTCGTCATTATCAAAGGCGGTGAGCATGATTACTTTGGTATCAGGAGAGGAAGCGGCTATACGCGGCAGTGCGTTAAGACCATCAAGTCCGGGCATTGAGATGTCCAGTAGAAGAATATCAGGACGAAGTTTTTTGAGCATTCCCAGCGCCTCAACACTGTTGCTTGCCTCGCCAACGATATTAAAATCCTTTTCTTGAGAAAGCAGACTTAAAAGACCGAATCTAAACATGGGGTGGTCATCTACAACAAGAATACTAATACCCAATATGATAAACCTCCTTTTCGATACTNAGTTAACAATAATAAATATTATAACTTTTTTGATGAAAAGTGTCAAAGGTGTCTGGAATCTGTGACAGCTGTGCATTTCATGCGGAATTTTGATACTTTCGTCCGCATAAATGAAACGAAGTGAGCTGTTCTAAAAAGAAACATATCGATATACTTTTAACAAGATTCCTTGCTACAAGAGGATGATAATTTAATTTTTGGAGGATAGTTATGAATTTTGATTTTACAGAGGAACAAATACTATTCCAGAAAAGGCTGAAAGAAGCCTGTGAGAAGATTGTTGGGCCCGGCTACATGGAGCGCTGGCCCAAAGACGAGTTTGACTACAATGTACTCAAAGACCTTGATGAGCTTGGCTTACTTGGTCTCAACGCTCCTGAAGAATATGGAGGACAGGGTTATCCTCTTTCCGCTGTTGAGTCTGGTATTATTCAAGAGACTCTAGGATACTACGACCAGTCATATGTCACCATCCTTGGCGGACACTTTAATTGTGTCGAGATGCTAGTTGCCCTTGCTAACGAGGAGATTAAAAAGGAGTGGATACCTAAACTGTGCTCAGGAGAGAAATTCATAGGCTATTGTTTCGTGGAGCCGGGCACTGGCACAGATCTTTCCAATATCAAGACCGCTGGCGTGCAAGATGGAGACTATTGGGTAATCAACGGGGCTAAGGCCTCAGTCAGCTTCTGTGACGTAGATGCGCATATAGTTGCAGTCCGCACTAACGAACAGAGAGGCTCTCGCGGCATTTCTCTCTTCCTGATACCCGACGATCTTGAAGGCGTGGAGCACTTTGTTTACACCGACTTCGGCCTAAAGCAGATTGGCCGCGGCGACATTGCTTACAAGAATGTACGCGTGCCTGCCAGCTATATGCTGGGCTCTGAGGGCCAGGGATTCAAGAACATCATGCATATTTTCGATCATGGTCGTCCTGGAATTGCTCTGCAATGTATAGGCGCTGCTCAGTCCGTCATGGATCTGTCCTACGAATACTGCAGGCAGCGTGAAGTCTTCGGTCAGAAGCTTTCCAAGTATGAGGCCATTTCTTTCGGTCTATGCGATCATCAGACCAATCTAGATTTGGCCAGACTTATTTCATACAAGGCGATGTGGCTACGCGACGAGGGCAGATGGAATGCCAAGGAGGCTGGACAAGCCAAATTCTTTGGTTGTGAGGCCGCCTTTGAAGCAACTTGGTTTGCTACACGAACTTTTGGACATCTTGGCTACACCAGCGACTATCCTGCACTCAACAAGCTTGCCGACATTATGGGATATGCATGGGGCGACGGTTCCTGGGAGGTCTGCAAGATGGTTGCCATCCGTGAGATTGCCGGGGTGGATTATCTGCCTTATGAGCGACGCAATAAGGACTCCAGCTACAAGGTCATGACAGGTTTCGAGAAAAAATAACTCTTGCAAGAGTCAGCATAAGGGGCTCCGGCGCAGTACGCCGGAGCCCCTTTGTGATATTATGTTTTAAAATATTTTGGCCTTGACAAAAAAAGATATGAATGCTATTATTATTGGGCATGTTTGAAGGAAGCATATATGGCAAATGCCATCTTGCTCGTCCTGGATGTGCGCCAGTAGCTCAGGTGGATAGAGCAACTGCCTTCTAAGCAGTAGGTCGG
>JGI24712J26585_10003138_pt1 | contig 13166 bp, 7 predicted proteins | sample BioPla3DNA2_FD_26585 | JGI IMG/M metagenome (IMG submission 26585) | reverse complement strand
CTCCTTGGGCTAAATGGAACCCTAATAAGATATTTTAAAAGAGTGCCTACTGACATTTTCAAAAAATTTCTAACTGACATTTTCAAAAAAATTTGACATTAAAATATTCATATGTTATACTTTATATAATATGAAAAAGGTAAGAAATAAATTTAATAAACCTTCTTTATATTGGATAGCTATAGTAATGATAGTTTCTTTTGTTATGTTTATATTAGTATATATACCATCATATTCATATTTTCATAAATATAATTCTCAGCTTACTTTAGTTGGAGAAGCAGATTTAATACCTACATTTGAAAAACTTCTTAACAAACATCAAAATAATATTTTAACATTACCTAAATTATCCACTAATAGTGGTAATTCAATAATCGATTTAACAAGAAGGCAAAGTGTCGATGTCAATAACGTAACCGATATTTTTTCAGTAGATTTAAATACAAAGATTCCAACAGACTTTCAAAATATTAATATGGCCTTTTTTGCTGATGTAGATGATGTTGATGTAATTGCAACATGGACCGAAGGCAACAATCTTTATATCGGAGAAAGAAATGAGGTAAGACCAGGTCCAAACATGATTTATGCCCTTGGTAATTGGAATACCTCATCAATAGAATATAATCAATTAAATAGTATAAACTTATCAAAATTTAATACTTCGAATGTAACAAATATGTCTTCCATGTTTTATCGTACAGGCTACAGTAGTAATGTTTTTACTTTAAATTTAGGCAGCCAGTTTAATACCTCAAATGTAACAAATATGTCTGGAATGTTTTATTCTACAGGCTATAGTAGTAATGACTTTACATTAGACTTAGGTAGTGAATTTAATACCTCTAACGTAACAAATATGTCTTTTATGTTTCTTTTGGCAGGTTATAGTAGTAATGTTTTCACCTTAAATTTAGGCTCTCAATTTAATACTTCAAAAGTAATTTCTATGTCTCAAATGTTTGCTAACACAGGTTATAATAGTAATATATTTAATTTAAATTTAGGTGGTCAGTTCAATACTATAAATGTAACAAGTATGTATGAAATGTTTTCTAATACAGGTCGAAGTAGTAATGACTTTACATTAAACTTAGGTAGTGAGTTTAATACATCAAAAGTAACCAATATGTTTCATATGTTTACATCTACAGGTCTAATTAGCAATATTTTTACATTAGATTTAGGTTCAAAGTTTAATACCTCCAACGTAATTAATATGGCTTATATGTTTTCTGGTACAGGAAGAAACAGCAATATTTTTACTTTGAATTTAGGTTTAGAGTTTAATACCTCTAACGTAACAAATATGGCCAATATGTTTTATAATACAGGCAGAAACAGCAATATCTTTATTTTGAATTTAGGTTTAGAGTTTAATACCTCTAACGTAACTAATATGTCTAATATGTTTTATAATACAGGAAGAAACAGTAATATCTTTACTTTGAATTTAGGTTTAAAGTTTAATACCTCAAAAGTAACTAATATGTCTAATATGTTTTCTAGTACAGGTCTAATTAGCAATATTTTTACATTAGATTTAGGTAGTGAGTTTAATACCTCTAACGTAACTAATATGTCTCACATGTTTTACTCCATAGGTAACAACAGCCCAATTTTCACTTTAAATCTGGGTAGTCAGTTCAATACTATAAATGTAACTAATATGTCTCGATTGTTTTATAATCTTGGTCGAATTAGTCCTACCTTCTCCTTGGATTTGGGTTCTCATTTTCATACTTCAAATGTAACTAATATGGCTGTAATGTTTGATAATGTAGGACTATATAATGAAAATTTTACTTTAAACTTAGGCTCTCATTTTGATACCTCCAATGTAACAGATATGAATGCCATGTTTCATAATGTAGGTTATAGTAATAATGACTTTACCTTAGATTTAGGTTTTCATTTTAATACTTCAAAAGTAACAAATATGAGAAGTATGTTTGTAAATACAGGGTATAGTAGCAATGTCTTTACATTAGATTTAGGTAGTGAGTTTAATACCTCTAACGTAACTAATATGTCTTACATGTTTTACTCCATAGGTAACAACAGCCCAATTTTCACTTTAAATCTGGGTAGTCAGTTCAATACTATAAATGTAACTAATATGTCTGGAATGTTTGTAAATACAGGGTATAGTAGCAATGTCTTTACATTAAACCTTAATTCATTTTTAATTAATAATTCATCTGTAAACTTATCATTTTTTGCTATTGGTACAGGAGCATCTAATATTATCTTTGGAAGTGGTTGGACAGAGGCAAATATGAGTCAAATTTCTTTTAGTAGATCAAGTCCAGTAAATGTATATTATACAAACACCTCATTTTTAACAACTAATTTGGGTAATATGAATTATTGGAATACTTGGAGGGGTACTGGTAATACTACTCTTATATATGGCCTTCCTTGATATAGTTAGTACTTGTTAGAATAAAAAAACAATAGTATAATAAGCTTATGAAGAGAAAAATAGGTTTATTAAGTGTTATGTTTTTTATATTTGATTTTATTAGCAAATTAATTATTAATAAATTTCTTGTTTTGGGTAAAAGTTATCCTTTACTAAACGAATTTTTATATGTAACAAAAGCATATAATACTGGAGTATCTTTCGGATTTTTACAAGGATATAAAACAATAATAATACTTATTAATATTGCTATATTAATATTTTTATATTTATATATGCAGAAGTTTAAAGCAAATAAAAGGAACATACTTGCTTTTGGGATGGTATTTGGTGGACTATTTGGTAATTTATTTAATCGAATATTTTATGGTTATGTGATAGATTTTATAGACTTTTATATTGTGAATTATAATTTTCCAATATTTAACTTTGCTGATATCTTTATATGTCTTGGTATATTCCTTTTACTTTATGCCATTTTTTTAGGAGAAGATAATGAAAGTAAAAGTAAATGAAGATAATATAAGATTGGATAAGTATTTAAGTAACTGTACTTCGTTTTCTCGTGAAATAATAACTAAAATGATTAATGAACAGAAAGTAAAGGTAAATGGGGCTTTAAAAAAGGGAAGTTATAAAGTAAAAATTAATGATGAAATAGAATATGATGAAAAATATAGTGTTGATGTTCCAATTGTGGCTCAAGATATCCCTCTTGAGATTATATATGAAGATAGCGATTTAATTATTATCAATAAACCAAGTGGAATGGTTGTTCATCCCGCTAATGCCCATTATACTAATACTTTAGTTAATGCTTTAATGTATTATACTAATAAATTAAGTGATATTAATGGCAAAGAAAGAGCTGGGATCGTTCATAGACTTGATAAAGACACTTCAGGATTATTAATTGTTGCTAAAAATAATAAGGCTCATAAAGCACTAGAAACAGCATTTAAAGAAAGAAAAGTTGAAAAAGAATATATTGCATTATTAAATGGCGATCTTCCTTACCAAAGGGTTAATATTGATGCCCCCATCAAAAGAGATAATAAAAAATATGATATAATGATTGTATCTGATGGAGGAAAAAAAGCATTAACTGATATTGAAGTAATAGAAAGATATGATAATTATACTCTTGTGAAAATAAATATTAAAACAGGAAGAACCCATCAAATTAGAGTTCATATGAAATATATTGGCTTTCCAATTTATAATGATCCTGTATATAGCTTTGGAAAATGCACTTCTTTTGGACAATTCCTTCATGCAAGCAAATTAGTTTTTAATCATCCAGTAACAAACAAAAAGATGGAGTTTAAAAGTGAAATGCCAAAAGAAATGAAAGAGTATATAAAAAAATTAAAGGAGGACAAAGATGGAAATAAGTGTTAGAAAACAAGACCAAATCTTAATGAGTTTGGTTCATTACTTTGTTACTAAAGAAAATTATTCCCCAATTCTTGTTCAAGGGGTAAAAGATGAAATATGGCTTGAAAATATTCATGGTCCTTATAGAGTTATTAGAATTAATAGTAATTATATACATAATAATGAACAATTTGAATTTGATCAATATAAGATAAAAGGAATCTTAAGTCAAATAAAAAAGAAAACTTTCTCATTTAGAGTAAATGCTTTAAATATTAATTTAAATGAAAATGATTATCAGAAGTCTGTAATCTTAAAAAATATTGATAATATTACAGTAAAAAGCTTAGCTGATATTGAAAATAATAAAGATTTGCTTGAAATATTTCCTAACTTAAAGAAAGGCTTATATAAAAATACTGGTAGTATTGATATGATTTTTAATGTTACAAAAGACATTAATGAAAAAACTGAAAAAGACAATAAAAAATATGAGAAAATATTTTCTAAAAAAGAACCTCTTATTACATATATATTAATAGGAATATGTACGATATTATTTATATTATCTATGATTTTAAGTAAAGCAATATATGAGTTTGATATTAAAACTCTTTTGATTCTAGGGGCAAACAATAAGCTTCTTGTTAAATCGGGACAAATATGGAGAGTTATTACTAGTGCATTTTTACACGGAGGAATAGCTCATTTTATGATTAATATGTATTCATTATATATAATAGGAAAAGAAATAGAAGGGCATTTTGGTAAAATTAATTATCTTACAATATATTTTTTTAGTGCTCTTTGTGGAGGGCTTCTTAGTGCTGTTGCTGGAAAAGCGGGCGTTGTATCAGTTGGGGCATCAGGTGCTATCTTTGGATTAATGGGAGCTTTAGTATATTTTGGCCTTTGTTATAGACTATATCTGAAAAATTCTCTTTTAAATCAAATATTACCTGTAATTGCTTTTAATCTTATTATTGGCTTTTCAATAGCAGGAATTGATATGTGGGGGCATATTGGAGGACTTATCGGAGGCTTTTTAATGGCAATGGCTTTAAATGTGGGGGCTATATCTAAAAAAGGCGATAAAATTAATGGGATTATTTTATCAATAGCTTTTGTTTTAATCTTGCTTTTAATCTTATTTTTTATATAGATGATAAGATGCTTTTTTAAAGGGTTTTCTTTAATAAGAAAGTCTTGACTTTAAGTGTTTACTTATGTATAATAGTAGCGTACTTAATAAAAGGAAGGCTAATGGATTACTATTTTAAAAATAATCAAAATTTAAATGAAAAATTAGAATGATAATTTTTCTTTTTGTGTTATTATTTTAAAATAAAGTAAAGAATTTTACACATTTCAAATAAAAGTATTGACATTAAGGTAATAACTTTGCTAAAATAAGAAATTGCTGACGTGTTTATATTTATAAAAAATTAGTCTAAAAAATATTTAATGATGGGGTGAGATCGTGGCTTATAAAAAAGAAAAATTTGGAGATTATCGCGAAAGAAGGAATTTCGCAAAAGCAAAAAACAGACTAGAGCTTGCCGACTTATTAGAAGTTCAAAAAAAGAGCTATCAAAATTTTTTGGAAGTAGGAATCAAAGAAACATTTGAGGATCTTTTTCCGGTGGAAAGTTTCACGGGAAATATATCTTTAGAATTTGGTGATTACTCATTCGATGCTCCTAGATATTCTATTAAGGAAGCTAAAGAAAGAATGGTTAACTATGCATCTCCGCTTAAGGTACAAGCAAGACTATTTATTCATGAGACTGGGGAAGTTAAAGAACAAGAAATCTTTTTAGGAGATTTACCTTTAATGACTGAATCTGGAACCTTTATTATTAATGGAGCCGAAAGAGTTATTGTATCTCAGTTAGTTAGAAGCCCATCAATATATTATAAAAGAGAAATTGATAAAAATGGACGTCGTATTATAACTGGAGAGATTATTCCTAATAAAGGCACTTGGCTTGAGTATGAAACAGATGCTAAAGATGTTATATATGTAAGAATTGATAGAACAAGAAAAGTAACTGTTACAACTCTTTTAAGAGCTATAGGACTTTCTTCTGATGAAGAGATTATTAGTATTTTTGGGGATAATCCATATATTAAGAATACTTTAGAAAAAGATAATACAAGTAATACTGATGAAGCGTTATTAGAAATATATGAAAAACTAAGACCAGGAGAACCAGCTACTTTAGATAGTGCTAAGAACCAACTTATTACTAGATTCTTTGATCGTTTTAGATATGATCTTGCTAAAGTAGGTAGATATAAATTTAATAAGAAGTTATTTATTTGTGAAAGATTACTTGGATGTAAGTTAGCAGAAAATATTAAAAATGGTAAGGAAATTATAGCAAAGAAAGGTGATGTAATTACTAAACCATTACTTCAAAAACTAAGAGAGTTATATCTTGGTGGTTTTGGAATTAAAGAAACTATTATAAATGAAGAACTTGATGATTTTAAGAATATTCAAGTGTTAAAAGTATATGATAAATTAGATGGTAAAACAATTATTAATGCAATTGGTACTGATTCTACAGTACTTGAAAAAAGACTTACAATTCCTGATATTTATGCATCACTTTCTTATTATATAGGTCTTCATTATAATGTTGGTAATGAAGATGAAATTGATCATCTTGGAAACAGAAGAGTAAGACAAGTTGGAGAACTTATTGAAAATCAATTTAGAGTAGGTATGGCTCGAATGGAAAGAGTTATTAGAGAAAGAATGACTACTCAAGAAATTGAAAATGTTACTCCAAAGACTTTAATAAACATTAGACCTGTTACTGCAGTATTAAAAGAATTCTTTGGTTCATCACAACTTTCTAAGTTTATGGATCAAGTAAATCCGATTGCAGAACTTACTGATAAAAGAAGATTATCTTCATTAGGACCAGGAGGTCTTTCAAGAGAAAGAGCAGGAATGGAAGTTCGAGATGTTAATCCATCTCATTATGGAAGAATATGTCCCGTTGAATCTCCAGAAGGTCAAAATATAGGACTTATTACATCACTTGCAGGATATGCAAAGATTAATGAGTATGGATTTATTATGACTCCATATCATAAAGTTACTAATGGAAAAGTTGATAAAAAAATTATATACATGACTGCTGATGAAGAGTTTGATTATTATATATCACAAGCGACAATTGCTTTAGATAAAGATAATAATATTGTTGATGATTATGTTATTGTTCGTGTAAATGGTGATAATGTTCGTGTTAAGAAAGAAGAAGTAGATTATATGGACGTTGCTCCAAGCCAAGTAGTATCTGTAACAACTAGTTGTATTCCTTTTCTTGAATTTGATGATGCGCGTCGCACATTAATGGGAGCAAACATGCAAAGACAAGCAGTTCCACTTCTTATCAGTGAAGCCCCAATTGTAGGTACTGGAGTAGAAGCAAAAGCTGCTGAGTCATCAGGAAGTTGTATTATTTCAAAAGTATCTGGTGTAGTTGAATATGCTGATAGTAAAACAATTATTATTGATAATGGTAAAAGTAAAGAAACATATTATTTAGCATCATTTGAAAGATCTAATGCCTCAACATGTGTAAATCATCATCCTCTTGTAAAATCCGGTGATAAAGTTAAGGTTGGCCAAGTAATAGCAGATGGACCTTCTTGTGATAAAGGAGAACTTGCTTTAGGTAAAAATATGACAGTAGCTTTTATGACTTTTGATGGTTATAACTATGAAGATGCTGTAATACTTAATGAAAGATTAGTTAAAGATGATGTTTATACATCACTTCATATAGCACATTATGATATTGAATGTCGTGATACTAAACTTGGACCTGAAGAGATTACTAGAGATATACCAAATGTAGGGGAAGAAGCTCGTAAGAATTTAAATGCCGATGGAATTGTTCAAATTGGTACTGAAGTTAAAGAAGGCGATATTTTAGTTGGAAAAGTTACTCCAAAAGGAGTTCAGGAATTAACTTCTGAAGAAAAACTTTTACATGCTATTTTTGGTGAAAAGACAAGAGAAGTAAGAGATACATCACTTCGTGTTGATCATGGTGCAGATGGAATTGTTCATGATGTTCAAGTATATACTAAGGAAAACTCTGATGAACTTGCTGCTGGTGTTTCTAAAGTAATAAGAGTTTATATAATTCAAAAACGAAAAATACAAGTAGGCGATAAAATGTCAGGTCGTCATGGTAATAAAGGTGTTATATCTTTAATATTACCTGAAGAAGATATGCCATTTATGCCAGATGGAAGACCTATTGATATTATGCTTAATCCTCTTGGGGTTCCATCACGTATGAATATAGGTCAAATTCTTGAATTACATCTTGGAATGGCTGGTAAAAAACTAGGGGTTCATTATGCATCTCCAGTATTTGACTCTGCTTCTTGGGAAGATATTCAAAAAGAAATGAAAGAAGCAAAGATGAGTGATGATGGAAAGATTATCCTTAGAGATGGTCGTACTGGTGAACCTTTTGATAATCCTATTTCAGTAGGAATTATGTACATGGTTAAACTTCATCATATGGTTGATGATAAACTTCATGCAAGAGCAACAGGACCATATTCACTTGTTACTCAACAACCTTTAGGTGGTAAAGCACAATTTGGTGGTCAAAGATTTGGAGAAATGGAAGTTTGGGCATTATATGCTTATGGTGCAGCCCATATTCTTCAAGAAATACTAACTGTAAAAGCTGATGATATAGTAGGGCGTGTTAAAGTTTATGAAGCCCTTGTAAAAGGAAAACTTGTTAATCAAGCGGGTGTTCCAGAAAGCTTTAGAGTACTTGTTAAAGAATTCCAATCTTTAGGACTAGCTGTTGAAGTTCTTGATAATGATGACAATTTAGTAGAATTTAAAGATATAGAAGAAAAAGAAGAAAATGATGGAACGCTTAGAATAGAAGAAATAGATTTGTCTAAAGAAGAAGATTCAGAAGAACCAATCGAACCGGAAGATGTTCCAATCCCAGAAGAAACTGAAGAAAATGAAGATGTTGATTTAGATGATCTTGAGTTTCCGGATATTCTTTCAGAAGAGGAATTAAATGAGGAAGAAGGTGATTTATAATGATAGATGTAAGTAATTTTAAAGGTATTAGAATATCTATTGCATCACCAGAAAGAATTAAAAAATGGTCGTATGGAGAAATTAAAAAACCCGAGACAATAAACTATAGGACATTGAAACCAGAAAGAGATGGTTTGTTTTGTGAAAAAATATTTGGGCCTTCTAAAGATTTTGAATGTTCTTGTGGTAAATACAAAAGACTAAGATATAAAAATATTATTTGTGATAGATGTGGTGTAGAAGTAACTTTATCTAAAGTAAGAAGAGAAAGAATGGGCCATATAGATCTTGCTGCTCCTTGTTCACATATTTGGTTTTTTAAAGGGGTACCTTCGAAGATGGGACTTGTTCTTGATATGTCTCCAAGAGATCTTGAAGAAGTATTATATTTTGTAAGTTATGTTGTAATTGAACCAGGAAATGCACCACTTGAAGTAAAACAAACAATATCAGACAGAGAATATCGGGCATTATATGAAAAGTATGGTAATACATTTAAAGTAGGTATGGGAGCAGAAGCTATTAGAGAGCTTCTATGTAATGTTAATCTTGATAAAGAAATTGAAGCTGTAAGAGAGGAACTTGAGAACACAACTGGTCAAAAAAGAACGCGTCTTGTTAAAAGACTTGATTGCCTTGTGTCATTTCAGGAAAGTGGTAATCGTCCTGAGTGGATGATTCTAACAACTCTTCCAGTTATACCACCAGAGTTAAGACCAATGATTCAACTAGATGGTGGTAGGTTTGCAACTTCTGATTTAAACGATTTATATCGCCGTATTATAAATAGAAACAATAGATTAAAAAAATTGCTTGAACTTGGAGCACCTTCGATTATTGTTCAAAATGAAAAAAGAATGCTTCAAGAGGCAGTTGATTCACTTCTTGATAATGGAAGAAGAGGAAGAAGTATTACTTCATCTTCAAATCGACCACTTAAGAGCTTATCTTCAATGCTTAAAGGTAAACAAGGTCGTTTTAGACAAAACTTATTAGGAAAAAGAGTGGATTACTCTGGTCGTTCTGTTATTGTTGTTGGTCCATCACTTAAGATGTATCAGTGTGGACTTCCCAAAGAAATGGCTTTAGAGTTATTTAAGCCTCATGTTATTCATGGTCTTGTTAAAAGAGATTTAGCTCATAATATTAAAGGTGCTAAAAAGTTAATTGAAGCAAGAGATGAATGTGTATGGGATATTGTTGAAGATGTTATAACAGAACATCCCGTTTTATTAAACCGAGCACCAACTTTACATAGACTTGGTATTCAAGCATTTGAACCAAAGCTTATTGGTGGAAAAGCTATTAGACTTCATCCTTTAGTATGTGGGGGTTTTAACGCTGACTTTGATGGTGACCAAATGGCGGTTCATGTGCCCCTTTCAGAAGAAGCTAAAGCAGAAGCAAGACTTCTAATGTTAGGAGCAAATAATATTTTAAATCCAAAAGATGGTAAACCAATTGTTACTCCTTCTCAAGATATGGTATTAGGTAATTGTTATCTTACTTTAGAAAAAGCAGATGCCAAAGGAGAAGGTAGAGTATTTAAAGATATGTATGAAGCATTAATGGCTTATGAAAGAAAAGAAGTATCTTTACACGCAAGAATAGCTGTCCCAGTTAATTCATTTAAATATAAGTTATTTACTGATGAACAAATGGATAAATATTTAATAACTACTGTAGGTAAAATTAAATTTAATGAGATTTTACCTGATTCATTTCAATTTGTTAATGAACCAACAAATGATAATATCGAAGGTATTACTCCGAATCATTATTTTCTTCCAAGTGGTAGTAATATTCCTGAAGAAATTAAAAAGATGCCATTAACAAAGCCTTTTGTTAAAGGAACTTTAAAATCTTTAATAGCTCAAGTATTTAAAAGATATCGGACTACTGAAACATCAAAAATGCTTGATAAATTAAAAGATCAAGGATTTAAGTATTCGACATTATCAGGAACAACGGTAGCATTTACAGATATTAAAACAACTGATAAAAAGCAAGAAATACTTGATAAAGCAGTAGCTAATGTTGATAAAATAAATAAGCAATTTAAAAAAGGTTTAATTACTGAACAAGAAAGATATCAAGAAGTAATTACTAATTGGCAAAAAGCAACCGAAGAAGTAAAAAGTTCGCTGAAAGCAATAAGTGCTGATGACTTTGAGAATCCTATCTTTATGATGATGAACTCAGGTGCTAGGGGTGAGATATCTAACTTTACGCAACTTGCTGGTATGCGTGGACTTATGGCTAAACCTAATGGTGAAACCGTAGAGATTCCAATAACATCAAGTTTTATGGAAGGTCTTGAAGTATCAGAATTCTTCTTATCATCGCATGGTAATCGAAAAGGTGCCGCAGATACTGCTTTAAAAACAGCAGATTCGGGTTATTTAACAAGAAGACTTGTTGATGTTGCTCAAGATATAATTGTTAAAGAACTTGATTGTGGTTCTATTCATGGTGTTCTAATTGAAGATTTAATTAATGAAAAAGATGGTTCTATAATTGAACCTTTAGAAGAAAGAATCTTAGGAAGGTTTGCTTCTAAAAAGATTATTGATCCAGAAACTAAAAAAGTAATTGTAGATGTTGATGAACTTATTACTGAAAATGTTTGTGCTAAGATAAAAAAATTAGGTATTAAAAAGGTAGAAATAAGAAGTGCCTTCACTTGTAAGAGCGATTCAGGTGTTTGTCAAAAATGTTATGGACGTAATCTTGCAACTGGTAATCTTGTAGAAACGGGAGAGGCGGTTGGAGTTATGGCTGCTCAATCAGTTGGAGAACCAGGTACTCAGCTTACAATGAGAACATTCCATACTGGAGGTATTGCAACAAGTGAAGATATTACTCAAGGTCTTCCTCGAGTAGAAGAATTATTTGAAGCAAGAACTCCTAAATTTAAAGCTACTATTTCGGAAATATCTGGAAAGGTAACAAATATAACGGAAAGTAATTTAAAATATACAATAACTGTAACTAATGAAGCGGGATCTCGTGATCATGTAACCAATTATAATATGAAAGTTATAAAAGAAGTTGGTGATGAGGTTCAAGCAGGAGATCCACTTACAAACGGTGTTATAGCACCAAAAGAACTTCTTGCTGTAACTGATCCTTTAACAGCACAAGAATATATTTTAAAAGAAATTCAAAAAGTGTATAAACTTCAAGGTGTTGATATTAACGATAAACATATTGAAGTAATTGTAAAAAGAATGATTAGTAAAGTGAAAATATTAGATCCTGGAGATACAGAATTTGTTGAAGGATTAACAGTATCATTAAGAGAATTCGTTGATGGTAATAAACCGGTATTACTTTCTGGAGGTGTACCAGCTAAAGGAAATCCGATTATGCTTGGTATTACTAAATCTTCTTTAGAAACTGATTCATTCTTATCAGCAGCATCATTCCAAGAAACTACTAGAGTGCTTACTGATGCTTCGATTAGAGGTAAAGTAGACTATCTAAAAGGATTAAAAGAAAATGTTATTATAGGTAAATTAATACCAGCTGGTACAGGTGTTAAGGAGTATAATGATATCGATATTGAACTTGAAAAACAATTTTTAGGTGCAGATGCAACTGATGTTTTGGAAGAAAATCTTTTAGATGATGCAGTGATTTAATAAATACTAGGAAAAACCTAGTATTTTTTTATCCTTTTTCTTTTCAATAAATTATTGTATACTATAAATGGTAGGATAGTATGAAAAGAAAGATTTTTTTAATTATTATTACAATACTCTTTATAGTAGTGTTTTTAGGATATTTGGCTTTAGTTTCGAATAATAATATTGGGAAATATACTTTAAATTTAATAACTGATGAAGATATTATTATTAATTTTATTCGTGGTGAGGATATTCTTAAAGAGATAAATAGTAAAAAAAATATCAAACAAATATATAGTGTTTTAAAAGAACTTAATACTAATAAAGAAAGTTATTATGATAATCCTTTAAATCCAGAAGAACTATATCAAATGAATATTAAAGGAAGAAGAAAAGAGATAATTATATACTTTTATAAAAAAGAAAATAAATATTATATTGAACAACCTTATAATGGAATCTATAAAATTAATGAAGAAAAATATAACTTTTTAAAAGATTATATTAATGAAGTTTAAAATAAAAATAGCTGGGAGTATTTACTTATTTTTTTGAAAATGTCAGTAGGCACTCTTTTAAAATATCTTATTAGGGTTCCATTTAGCCCAAGGAGAGTTAACAGTTTTAT
>JGI24712J26585_10003137_pt1 | contig 13171 bp, 16 predicted proteins | sample BioPla3DNA2_FD_26585 | JGI IMG/M metagenome (IMG submission 26585) | reverse complement strand
TCGATCGCCCCGGTGACCACACTGCCGACCTGCTCCCACCGGTCCATGAACCAGCCAGAGATGTCGTCCCAATTCGTCCAAAGGAGGTAGAGTGCCGCTCCAAGGGCGACGATGCCCACGATAACCCAGGTTAACGGGTTAGCAAGCAGGGATGCTGTAAACGCCCATACTGCTTTCGTAGATGTGATGAGTGATGTCATTAATTTTGTATTTGAGATATTGCTGTATAGAGTCGCCGCGCTTGCTGCACTGGTTAATAGTGGGCCGGCCATCGCTAATCCACCGCTTGTTAACAGTGCAAATGTCCCCACGGTTGCTTTAATCGGCCCAGGTGTGTTTTTAAACGCATCTAACGTTCCTTCTAAAACCCCGAGGAAACCCGATTGTATTGGTATGGTTGAACCGGCGATTTCTCTGCTCAATTCACCTTGAATAACCGAGATACGGGCCAGGGTATCGCCATATTCCCCGTAAGTCATATCGGTTTCTTCGACCATGATTTGNGNTTGACGCATAACCTCTTGCTGGAAAGCAAGGCNCCGTTCCTCATCGGTTAAAGCAGTAACGGATTTTTTAACTGATTTTGCGTATGTTTCATATGCGGTATTCGCATCAACAATAATCCCGAGGTTATCAAGGATNANNNTGGATTGCCGGGCCGTCCCGGTAACAATAGATTGGTAATAATACGAGATATCTCCACCAAACCGGNGAGATGCTGCCCGCGCAGCCTCCATCATGGCAGGAATCGTTTCGNCGTCGATTCCCATCGTCATTGCGTAATTAGCCTGTTTAATTTGGTCAAAANNGGATATAGTTCCCGCTGCCGCTCGATCCATCTCTTCAAGCATCGTATCGGCATTCTCACCGAGATTCTTTCGGAAATTGGCCGACATGCTTTCAAATTCGGCGGCTTGTTTGGCATTGGAAACGACAAGATAGGTCCCGGCGGCCCCTGCGGCAGTCATCGCCGCCCCAATCATGGCAACCTCGCCCCAACTGCGTTTCGCGGTATCTGCGGCTTTTTGGGTTACGTCGGCGTTCTTATCGATTTCTTTATTCAACCNATCAACGTCTTTTGTAACATNTTCAANACCTTTCCCGGCAGTATCACTGTAATTTTTGGTTGCTCGTTCTAATTCTGTAAAATTGCNTTGAGTATCGATAACGCCAGAATCTAACCGATTGATNTGGTTATCTATCCCAAGGAGACGGTTACTCACATTATCCGTCANTCCAAGTTCAATNNTNAACGACCGCAGAACCGTCACATTACCGTCTCCTTCTCGGGGATTGTGTATTTTGGTTAATCATTTCGTTTCTTATGTCTAATGCCGCATTCGCTTCCATAATTTCATCTTCTGACATGGATGTGGCATCAGAATAAGTGATTCCGGTGTCTGACAGAATTAACCGCCAGAACCACCAATTTGAGCGTGCTAATGTTTTAAATTCCGTCTTACTGCGGTATGGTTCCTCCGTGTTGAAATTCTATCGCAGCATTGGCAACCTCCTGACATTCATCGTAATCCTCAAAATCATCAAGAGACACCCGGGGATTAACCACCATGTGTTCGAAGATTTCAGATAAGAACTTCTCTTCGGACATCACACCGAATCGGTTCTTGCACCGGTCCCGGAGCCGAGCCCATTCCCGAGGTGGAATTTTCTTCAGGGTATATTCCTTACCCTGAATTTCTACCTTCTTTTCGGACATTACCGCACCTCATAGTCGGCAATGCGGATAGTAAACTCGATTTCCGGGATACTGTCACCGGCAACCCCCGAGAGGTCGGGAAGTTTCTCTATCCAGGCTTCGGACCCACCTGCGGTGATTTCATCGGTATTCCGGTCGATGAGATGAACGGGATCAATGTCATCACTATTCGCTTTGCGAATCAGGTACATGAAATCAGGACTCGTCCTTTTCACCGTAACGGTAATGTGGCCGAGAGGATCGCGGTTCCTTGACCGGGAAACCTCTCCTTGCGCTCCAACGTAAGTCTCCCACCGATTCGCTTCCTTTCCCGCTGTAATCGGAGTTCCGGCAGCAAGGCCGGTAATGGTTCTTCCTCCGTATACAAGCATGTAGTTTTCCGGGTCGTAATTTCTAACAGTCATGTTTCACCACCTCACAGGGAAATGACTCCTTTTACNGTAACGTTGTGAATAGCACCCGCAAGGGTGAATTCAAAGCGGACATCCGGGAGAGTCCGGTTCGCGATCTCATTCGTTGGGATTTCCCCCCGTCTTGGGGCGGTCACGCTCCAAAGGCCGTTCCCATCGGGATCGCGGGCGATAATACCCATTCCAACCGCCTGCTGCATAACTCCCTGCACTTCCGAGAGGACCATCGCGATCCCCCGGTCGTCGTATGGGATCTTCGGCGACGTCGCGAGCAGCCGGAAGACATTCTCGGCAATCCTGGCTTTAACCCAGTCCTGTGACCGGATCACGTCAATGTACTCGCCCGAGAAAGTCACTCCTTCGGAGGTATGGAGGATTCCACCCTGGGAAACAACCACGTTACAGTTTTTCTTCTTAATCGCGGCAATCTCTGTCGGATTATACCCGGATACACCGATTCCATTCAGTGATTTGAATTTCCAGGTGATCGAGCCGGGGTCTTCTGGAGCACAGCGTCCTACAAACGCTTCTGCGGGATACTGGGTTGCGGCGTTCTTGTGAGCGAGCCCGACTGCCCGTTCATTCGCAGTTGTGGCGGGACTAAGAGTGTCAAGCACTTCTTTCGTCATGCTGACGAAATAAATCTTGTCGTTCGCAGCCGCAAACTCGGCAAAAGCGTCGATAATCGGTGCGTTTTGACTATCCGAGAGGAGGAAATACCAATCGTTGTGTCCTTCTGCAAGAATTTCGTTTATCCCCGCAATTGCGGTGGTTGCTTTGGTCAAATCCAACCAAACGACGGCAACCTTTTGGGGAGCCGGGGTTTGCCCGAAGATCTTCTGCGCGATCTTGTAGACTTCGGTCCCTGCCGTGCCCGGCGTGCCCGGCGTGCCCGGTTCTCCCTCTTCCCCCGGTTCGGGCTCTACCGCCGGGACCAGGGCCGCAACCTGGGAAAGGTTTTCACAAACTTGATACCCGAGCTCGTCAAACCCGGTTTCTCCGGCAGTCCCCACAATGAGCGGAAGACCAAACCCGGCTTGGGTTACGGCAGCCGTTTCTTTGGTGATAATTACGTTAACGTCCGTAATTCCTGTCATTTTATCGTTTCTCCTAAATGTTGGAACCTGTGGTATAATCCACGGATTCGATAGTTTCGACGTCTATACTAATTTTACTTGATACTCGAAGTACAACATCGAACCCAACTCTGTATTCAGGTTGAATCTCCTCGATGATTAAACTTCTGTCAAGCACGGGTTCAACACGCGCTACAACGATGTTCTCCCCTTGGAGCGCGTCTTTCCCGTTGAGTTCGAACCATTGCCGAATTTGCATAATTGTTTTGTAACATTGACTAACATCGGTGGAAACAGCCGTAAAACTCCAAACTACCGTTGGATATTCCATACGTTGTTTCCTGCTCCAATTCTCGGTAACCACCTCGGGTTGATNACCACCTCGGGTTGATCAGGGTTTCTCGATTCTGGTTCGATGGGTTTGACAATATCGGAATACTGAATAACTGGCGGTGCTTCTTGCGGAATATATGGGGCAATGATGGTATATGCTACAAACGGTTTTTCCGGACGGGGTCCGTTGTTTGGAACAAACAATATCTGGGTAAACGCGTATAATTGGCTTATCACCCAGTTCCGGTGTNCCACGATATCAAACATTAGACTCCCTCTGATATCCTTGTTGCTAGGTAGATTCTAAACCCATTGTCAGGACATTTGATGTAAATCTTAACGTCTTGCCGGGTATATGAACCTCCAAGGTCATACTTCAGGTCTTTGGGAGTTAATGGCAGAATAACCGCGTTTTTGGTTTCTATGGTCGGTTCATCCGGAACCCAAACCCCGCCGTTCTCCATGTCGTGATACCCTTCTTTTCCGGGTTTTGAGAACGAATAGGGGAGTTCCCACGATGAAAACACAGCATCCCAATTGAACCACCCGTCATACGGAAGAACACCCGTGATTTCAAAGGTCTTGCCGCCCCAAGACAGGTTCGCCCCAATCATTCGGAAACCTCCGTTATTTTCCAGGTAATTGAGTTCATCAGTTGCCCGGTATCGATTAACGGGTTTGACGACCCTTTAGCCCGGATTGTCGATTCCGCTAACGGGGGTTCTTTCAATTCGACCAGGAAATCTTGAATCTTCGTGGTGACAGACGCCCCAATGAGCTCTAACGCACTTTTCCCGGTGATTTTCAATTCCAGGACTTGTGACAGAAGTAATTCAAATTCCCTCTGAATCTTGTCGAGATTCGCATCAAACCCGGCACGAAGATACGACCGTTCAGGGATGTAAAACCATTTCTCGGGTTCATCNCGTTCTTTAGTTGAACCCCACGGTCCTTGAACGTGCGTAGTTTTGAATTGTTTCGGGATTTGCATCCCGAATTCATGCACAAACGCGATCATCAGCATTGGAGTATCATCTTCTCGGTCGGAACCGGAGAATATGCCAATCTCGACAAAATGAGTTGCTAAGTACTCAAGTTCGTTCAATAGGTCCGGGATACGGTTTTCCGGGGTCATATTGTCCGCATTTTGATATACGGTTCAAGTAACCGTTTTACCTCAGTTGGTAGCGTCCCATCGGTCCCGCGGAAGAATGATACAGATACATCCGAGACTGACTGGCTAGCGACGTTGACGGGTGTATCCAACGATTTGACAAGCCGGCGCAACGCCAATTCAACGCCACCCGGGAGTTCACCGTCGATAAATGCTTGCCCGCAATAATCGTTAATCCAGTCTAACGATGCGGCCCGGATGATATCTTGTTCATTCTCGACCATTTCGCGCTCCTATCAGGTCGTTGTTACGTTGTTTTCAACCTCTTTACGGATAAGATCCTTCAGTTTCCCGTTTTTGGTTGATTTGATTGATTCCCCGACATAATTCAGAAGGATCTCATCGGTTGAAACGAATTCTTTCCCCGTTTCAATTCCAAGAACGAGTATTTTCGTGTCTGTTGAGTGATTCGTAACCGTTTCCGGTGAGAATTCGGTTCCGTCGTCACCATTCACCAGAATAGTGAAATCGGTAGCAGCATCCACACCCGGGGTATCCATCGCCATACTGAACTCAATTTCGATAGATGTCCCATCAACGTCGGTTACAGCATTTACATATTCGGGAACGATGGTGTTATCGACCACAGGACTTGCCGCGAAAGACGCGAGAACGCCACCATCTGCCGCAAGAACACTTCCCCGGGTATATGCAACCGTTACGGTATCCCCGTTCTTAATTTGCAGGAGGGTCGGGAGTTTGAGACTATATTTCGTGTCTGTCCCGGGATTCTGTATTTCAACCGCAACCGGATGAAACGGTGTTCCCCCGTTAAGAGTGATGCTGAACTCTGAGGTAGAAAACGGCTGGAGCATCGCTTTGCTGAATGTTATAATGATATTTTCCCCGGTCGTGTCCGTTTCACGACTTGAAACCGTTGGGGCGGCAATGAATCCAGAAGCGAGCCCGATGCGAGCACTTAACATTTGAAACATCGCTTCAAACGTCTTCTTGTCAACGACGTAAGTGTCATCGATTTCTTCGATGCTTGTGACGGCTCTACGCTTTTTGTGGTGTTCAAGGTTCGCGTTGTTCAGGATGTATAATGATTCTTCAACGGTCCCATTTACCGCTTCAAGTGGGAATTGGAACGCAACAAGGTCGTCACGGACGAAATAGAGTCGAATCGGAGTATCTTTATTCCCAAATTCAACCACATTTAAGCGGTTTGCTCTCCAAGCGAATTTAAGCAGTTGGATTGTCTTTTTAACTGTATTCACCATGTTAACCTCCAAAATGTATGGGGAGAGGGATTAATCCCCCATTCAGGGTGTTCCGGCAGCAACGGGCGGGAGAAGTGCTGCGAACGGGTAAGAGGTCGCTCTCTGCCGCATTGCATGGATCGGGTTTGGAATTGCCCATCCAAGACGCATGGTTACGCGAAGCGCGACCATATCATTCTGCATCAGGTTCATGATGATACTACCGTTGGAATCCTGAATCACGCCTTCTGTGAAGACTTTGAACGAGATATCCTGTCTAATGGAGTAGACCGCCTGATTCATATCCCCGACCAGAAGTTTTGCAACCGACGCGTTGAACGTGTTGTTCATCGGGAAATTGATGGGAAGACCGTGAAGGGTTGCCGGGACGCCAGACTGGAGAGAATTCAGGAAAATCGGGTTGTCGTTATGGTCACGCAGTTTCCGCAGTTGGCCTTTGAAAGAAATCGCGCTTATGAACCCGGACGGGTTATACCCTTGTGTTTCGAGAATCGTCATCAGGTCGGAGATATCATCCGCAACATCAACATTTTCGGGAACGGATTCTTCGACAAGAGTCTGTCCACTGTTGAAACACCCGGGAATGATACCGATAGGCCAGGTGGTAGGCCGGTTGTTTCCCCAAATGATTGCCGAATCAATTCTCGCGTTAAACGCTTCAATGATTTTCGGGCGAACCTCTTCCCAAATCGGATACGCCGAATCTTCCAGAACATCCTCCCCAATCGGGAGAATGATTGCGAGCGGTTCGGCGGTGATCCAGACATTATCCCATTCCATTTGGTGCGTGGCCTTCCTTGCAGGAACACCGGTTTCATACGGGTCCTTGTTCCCGCTGAACAGGTCACCAGTATCATTCCCGTCGAACTGGTCAGTGACCGTGGAAGTAGCAAAAGATGCCGACCCAAGCGAGTCGAGAACTGCCATACGCAGAGTTCTTGAACTCATATTGGGGAGACGCCGGAACAGAGAAAGGGCTGTGCTTTCCTCATTGATTCCTTTAATAATCTCTTTACTGACCTCTTCGGGAATGAGCGGCGCTGCATCGTCTTCAGTGGTCATATACGCTGTGCCGCCCCCAGGGCTGTTTGTTATCAGTGACATTCAATAAACCTCCGTTTTAACGTTTTCTCCCGGCTGCCCGCCGAATCATGGAATCGAAGGCGTTTCCCGGGCTAATATTGGTTCCACTCCCGACCCTAGGTGTTATTTGCGGAATTCTGCGCTTGATTTCTTCATTCACGGCCTCTTTAAACGCTTCTTCAAACGCCTTAACATTGTTAAACGTTGTATCCCCATCTTCCCCTATCAGCCAGTCTGCGAAACGAACGGGTAGTTTCCGTTCTTCAAGGACTTTGATGGTTTCAAGTTGAAGACGTTGCCGGGATAATTCCCGTTCTTTTAAAGCAAGGATTTCTTCGCGTTTTTTCAGAAGAAGTTCTTGTCGTTCGCGTTCAGAGAGTTGCGACATCCGGGCCGCTTCTTCCCGTTCTTTCTCGACTCGTTCAGAAAACTCTTTTTCCCACTTCTTCTTGGCCGTTTTGAGTGCTTCCGTCACGCGTTTGTCAGTTTCCGATTGAAGAATACGTTCATACTCTTCTTTTGACATTTTGACCTGTTCTGGAGCAGACTGGTGTTGATCGGTCTGTTGGCCCTGTTGGTTCTCGCCGCGTTCGGGTTTTGAACCCGTTGAGGCAGCCCCGTTTCCAGTTCCCGTAACCATAGTCATTATTTTTGGTTTCGGGACTATTTATATGATTCGCTTGGATTTATGGGTTAAAAACAGAGGTTTGGAATATTGGCGGGTTTAAAAAGAGTAAAAAGAATAAATCATTTGGAATCTTGTTCTTTTTTCTCTTTGGCGAGCCGCATTCCCCGGTTAACTCTTGCAATAATCGCGCGTTGGCCGTCAGTTAATCCTTTTNGACCATCAAGAACCTTGAATTCAGCATCATTGTGGCGGCCTTCTGATGTATATTGTTCATTTTCTTTCATAACGTCCACCCATATTATAATGCGTTATAAAAATATATATCTTTCATTATGCCTCCCCAATGACGGTAACAATATGGAATATTGAATCGGACANTTTCCCAGTATCAATGGTTTCTTTGTTAACTACCGTCCATTTTGTCCCGGGTTTGATGATTAATTCACTTTCAAACTTGGTTCCGGCGATACCTTTTTGTTTTCCGGTCATAATTGCCCGAATAACAACCTGTTGTGGTCGTTGGTCTGGTTTACGATCCAGAATATTTTNCGCAAAACCAGAAGCAANCTCTGAACTGNTCGAGAATGATTGAAACCCGTTATCTTCATACAGATCTCCGGTTTCCAATTTTAATGCGTCCCTCCCCGAATACTTCCCCAACCCGCGATAGAAAACCGTATCAGGGGTGGTATATTGGCCTTTTTTATCAATGATCTNGTTTAAAACGTTATATTTTTTCATCAATTCAAGTATTTTATCATCGGTATATCCATATTTTTCTTTAGAACCGTCTGGTCCGTGTCGTGAAAACCGGTTTATATCGATATACCCAGTTCCCATATAACTTTTATGAACTTCAACTGCTTCTGATCCATCTTGCGCGCTAACTTGATAAAACTGTGAATGGTGCATTTTTTTGACAGTTCCAGNTTCTTCTTCAAGCACATNCCCGAATTTGATTGTAAGATTATCAATACCGGGTATGGTGTTTTTATCAATGAGTTTCTCGGCTTGTTCCAGTTCTTTTGAGATTTCTTTGGCTTGTGCATCGAGGTCTGCCTTAACCGCCTTCAGTTTCAGTTCTTCAATCGTGACTTTCAGTTTCTTTTGTTCAATATCGGCCTTTTTCAATTTNGCTTCTTCTTTCGCTGCTTTCCCCGCTTCAAGGTCTTCTCGCTGTTTTTTCAGTTGTTTATTGATTCCTTGTTCTTCCTCTGGATCTGGGTCGGTGATGATTTCAACCACCATTACGCACCGGCAATTGATATCGTCTTCNGCCGTTCCTAGAGCCCCGGGATGCGGTCCTTTTCCACCGGTCTTTTCGTTCACGAAATCTTCATCGAACGGGATTGCTTTGTCACGGCTGTATTTATCGCCCATGTAATTGTGGCCAGGTCGGACCCGTTCATCGTCCCCATTGCGCCACCATTTCCGCAGGTTTACCCCTTGTTTCGACGCATTGGTGATAGATTCATATTTACCCGCCTCAAGGCAGCGATGAGATTCAGTTCGGACGATACGAACGGCTTTAAACGCTTCCATCTCGGTCTTGTGTTCTATTTGTTTAGCGATGTCTTTATACCGTTTCCCTTGAATCAGCCCTCGGTTAATCTCTTCCTTTATCGTAGAAACCGTGAATACCCGGTTCGTTGCAAGGCGTTCGTCCAATTTCAATCCCGATATGGGATTTTGCACGATTGCGTTAACTATCTCGGGTTTCAGGATTCCCCGAATTTTCTTATTGGCTTCTTGTTCTAACGCCAGTTTCGTCAAGTCATGACTCGAAGCAACTGTTTTTCTCAAACAATTACGTATCTCAAGTGCCGCTTCCTTTGTCCGTTTTTTGACGATTGTTTCAATATCCTTGTTTATTTTATCAATCAACCCGTGTTTAGCAAGGTTTGAAAACGTCATCCCGCCGTCAAGATTACCGTGTTCCTGATACACCTTCCCCAATTCTTCCCGGATATCATACAGCATCTCGGCATAGTTTGCACCAATGCGGTCGGTTGCAAGTATGGCTAACGCTTTTGCTTCTTGCCGGACTTTATACAACGGGACGGATTTCGACACCATATCAACTATCCCCAACGTGCTTCTGCACAGGTTGTTAACCAACGGTAGAATCGTCTATGCCAGAAAGGAACATCCCTAGAACCCATGAACCACGGCCAGATCACCCACAATACATGTTCAAATGGGGTCGCCCAATCATCCAGGAAACTGGCCATATCATCAGCGGGTTGGCCGACTGCGTGAAGAAGTTCGTGCCAAAGCCGCATCAAGACCACATCCAGGGTATCCTCGGGGCGAACCCTTACCGAGACCCGCAGGTAAGACGCAAGACCGACCGCGTGAGCCGTGATATCATCATCGAACACATACACATCACCCTCGGTAATCGGGAACGGGAAATCACTGATAACGGGGTCTGTTGGGTCCAACCGTTGAATGGGTGGCACCCCGATTTCAATGGACTGGAATTCGAAAAATTCCGGGAGTTGGTCTAATTCGGGTTCAATGAAATCCAGAAGAGCCATGGTTTTGAAATAGAGACGGAATTGGGGAATCATACTTGATCCTCCCCAATGGGCGCGGTATCTTGTTCCGGTTCCCTCAAATCATCCAGGTAACCTGATAAATCGATTTTCCCTTCGTTCTCTTTTTCAATCCGGGCCATTTCATCTTCAACATCAGAAACCCACGGGTGGTGACCGATGATTGTCTCATCGCTGAGAATACCTTTCAGGCTCATGACGACCTGGCTGATATCCAGGATATTCTCGGGGATGTTCCGGGTAAACGTGATTTCAATGTCGCGCCAATCGAAGTGTTCGTTAAACGCTCTATAGTAGTTGGCAATAAGTTCGATCCGGCGTTGGAGACCGCGTTTGAATTTCCGTTCTTTTTGAGCGGTGTTTTGTTCCAGCCCCCACAGTTTGTAGCGCAGCGCAATACCGGAAAGGTTCCCGGCAAACGCTTCATCGGTTAAATTCGGGACTTTTGACAGTTTGTGAATATCTTTCTCCAAGCGGGTTTTATAGTTCTCAAGTGCAGCATCGTTGATTTGTTTAANTAACCAATCTGCATCGCCTTCTCCCGTGACGAGGATTACCCGGTTCTTCTTCATCTCTCCAATCGTTTCTTCATCGGTTCCCATCATTCCTTTGATTTTCAGGTAAGCATCGCTGAAATACTCGAAATCATTCGCCGTATCAGACTGACTTTTGTCATACGCATCAATCAAGGACAGAACTTTTTCAAAATCGCCCTGTCTCTCATCGTTATTCATGAATTCAACGATAGGAACATCGCCAAACGGATGATCCAGTTCTTCAATCAGGACTATATCCCGGGCGTTCTTCCCCGAATACCGGAAAACTTTCTCAGCGGTATATACTTCGGCATAGAACATTTTCCCGTTTAAATCAGCCGTTTCTTCTTCCCAAAATCGGATAGCATATAGTGGGGTCGGCGTGATAAACGAGTCGTATACCATAATCAGGCCGTCTGGGTCAATAACATCGAATCGAACCCGTTTATCGTCGTCAATATACAAGAGTTCGAAGGTATGGCCTTTAATTCCCATTGATTTTGCTAATTCGACGTTTTCATCGCTCTCGACATTATATTNGAAAATATCTTTCAATANCTCTGAAAATNTGGTATCATCGGTTTTGGACGAGTATCTGACCGGAACACCCATGAAATACCCCAAATTCACATCGACGATGTATCCGGGGAAATTGGCTATCATCCGGTTATCCGGTTTTGGCGCGGGTAAAGCCGGTCGATTCAATATTGTCGGGTGCTCACCCCGATAATAATCCATCAAGGTGTTGTATCTCTGAACCGGGTGGCGTTCGATGTGTTTCTGGATTGTGGTTGTAGTTATCGTTAAATCAGGCATTTACATCATTTCCTTACGGTTTTCTTTCAAATTGGGCAGGGTCGGGAACATCCATATAAAAGTCAATTGCGTAAAANACCCGGATACCGCGCTCCAANGCGGTTCTCAATTCCAATACCGCCCCTTTACTTTCGTTCCACCGGGGCAACATCAATACCGCATCATGGTTTGGGTCCAACCTGGACAGAATCGCCAGATATCCGTCAACCCAGTCAGCATGGGTCAACATATCAGTAAGTTCTTCAAAACCTGCCGTATTGAGATGCGGGGTCACGGCGGCCCACCCATTCTTCCATGCGAGAAGCGCGTATTCTTTTGCAATTTTGATGTTTTCTTCGGTAGAATGGGTATTGTTTCCCGTATACGGCCCGGAAAGGTATAGAAGCGAACGGCTCATTCTCACGGCTCCTGATATATTTATCAGAACCAGCAGTATTTAAGAGTATCATTCAAAATTAGCCCCGCTTCAATGTGTTCTTCAGTTTCGGGTTCTTTTAACAGGCGCATCGGCCAAGAAACGGAATATATTTAAGTTCTTGGGTAGAACAATGTATGCCGGTTCGCCTCTCCGGCACAATATCAGCGAGTGTTGGTTCTCTCACCAGTAACTGCGGGCAAACCGCAGTTACCACTTTCACAATTTCATCCATTACACCTTCAGTAATTTTTTGACGGCTCCGAGTTAACCATGATTTCCATCCAGACCGTTCTCCCGGTGTTTTGAACGAGTTTAACCATCCGAGATATATTCATACCAGCGATGTAAAGATCCGCCATTACCTGCATCGTTTAGCACTCGGTTTAGCCCAGACCTCGGGTGAGACGGGTTTGAAATTCTCGGTGTTACTCACCACAGATAAAGTATGATGAGATAACACAAATCCGCATCAATCCCCGTGGGTGGATACCCGACATACCGGGTCACTGGTAACCGGTCGGGTTCTCCGATTCGGGTGATACTTTTCGAACGCTTTCCCCAATTCTGGATGATGGTATCGCGAACCGAACCCAGCAATACACCGAGATTGGAGAGAAATGCTATCTCCCGCAGATTGCAGAGATTTTCCTGTCAGTAATTTTTTGGGCATGGTTGGCGTGTCACTGTTTCAAACCAGGCAGTCATAGTGTGGCTACAACAGTGAAACGCGCTCCAATGATGGACCATACCAGCGGCAAAGAGATCCGCCGCTACCTGCATCGTTTTGTGCAGACTTTAGACCGTTAATCCAGAAAATTGTGCGGGGATTTTCCGGTGTTACTCCACAGGGTGAGAGTGTGATGGAGTAACACAATCCCAAATCATAACCCAAGACCGCGTTTACTCATCGTTCTGACGGATTGCTCTGTGCCAAACAGCGTATGCAGCAAATAACGTTCTTCGTCCTTGGTATGGTCAAATTTCTCGACGGGTTTATCATCCCCGCGTTCTTGTGCTTTGGAATCCCAAACATACGCGCCATAATCCGCAATTGTCTGTTTGCAGCGGGATAGAATTTTATACCGTCCCGTGGATAACATGCGCCCCTGTGTCCGGATACCGTCGAGGACACTGTTGTTCGCGTTTATCACGTTCCTAAACCTGTCTCTCTTCAATTGGAGTTGGAATGATTCGGCGCT
>JGI24712J26585_10003129_pt1 | contig 13198 bp, 9 predicted proteins | sample BioPla3DNA2_FD_26585 | JGI IMG/M metagenome (IMG submission 26585) | reverse complement strand
TTTTATACATAGCGTTTATTCTTGCGATATTTAGCATTAATCACTTTTAAATAAAATAACCTGTAATTTGAGCCATTACAGGTTATTTGTGGTGACCCATAGGGGAATCGAACCCCTGATTCCGCCGTGAAAGGGCGGTGTCTTAACCTCTTGACCAATGGGCCATCTTGGTAGCGGCGGTAAGATTTGAACTTACGACCGTCCGGGTATGAACCGAATGCTCTGGCCAGCTGAGCTACGCCGCCGTGCATACGCTATTTTAAACGCCTAATGATAATAGCAACGAATTATCAAGTTGTCAAATCATTTTCGAAAAATAACAAAATTAGTTTTTTACTCAAATAATCTCTTCACCACAATCAGATCTTTAGACAATTTTTCATTATTTGCCAAACTGATAATCTGGACCGAACTCATATTGCCGCTTGCGTAGAGAATATTTCCGTCAGCCATATAAATAGCAGAAGAATCAATTTGATCCGGATCATTCTCTAAAGAAAAGAAAAGCAAGTCTCCGGGCTTCAAGGCATCTATATTAGCTGATTCATCTTTATTNCTCTCAAAAGAAATCTGGGTACCTTGTTTAGATTGCTTTTGCATATCTCGCGGAATATCTAGACCGTTCGTCTTNCCGGAAAGATAAACAATTCCCGGAATATCTATACCTTCCATGTCAATACCGCCCGGTACATAAGCAACGTTAATAAACATCAGAGCGCTGGAACAAAAAATATCTGCTTTTTTCTTTTCCGGTTCAGGTATAGTNTGATTTGCCTGAATTACCAACAGATTCTCTCTGCTCATCCACCCAACCTCTCCACCAGGTAAAATAACACGTACAACATTATCCGTTACATAATCGGCATAAAGCAAACATCCCATCGGTACCGTGGCCAGAATATTACCGCCTACTGTATCCGAAGCTATCACTTTTTCTCGATTGATAAGTAGTACTTTGTTTTTGATTGCATCAGAATTCAAAGAAATAAGATCAAAAGTCAAACTAGCTTGNGGGACATAACCTTGAGATCCATCGGCAAGCTCAATTTGATAAAAACCGTTATTTGGTTGCGCATTAAGAATTTTCACAGGTTCATTATAGATAGCAGATGTCGTGGATATTGCCCTCAGACTTGGCTCTACAAATAAATGCACACTCTTTTGATTAATTACAGCTTCAGCTTCACGAAGAAACGGATCAGGCTCTTCTGTTTCTACTACATTTTCTGTAGCTTGTTTAGNCAAAAACTNATTGAATAAATTTGGCACTAAAAAAATCAGAGATAAAGTGATAATAAAAACAACAATTAGCGGAATAATCCATTTCGGAAGTCTTCTATCTTTTATTTTATCTATGTATATCTCTTGCTCGACTATTTCAAGCTTTTTCGCCGTCAAATCATGTTCCGGCGAGNTGTCTTGAATCTTTTCTGCTTTACTTTTTTCTTCACTCATATTACTATTCTTTTGATTTTAGCAAAATAACACAAAATGCAACCACATATTCTTTTTCATGACTGATACTGATATCTAAATCTATGCCGCCCATTTTATCATAACGGGCTAACGCTTCACCACTTAATCTGACAGACGGTTTACCCAAATCATCAATTATGATTAAAAAATTATGCCAATTGACATTAGCTTGCCAAATTCCACTACCAATAGCTTTAGANATTGCCTCTTTGGCTGAAAAAAATCCTGCTAGACTTTCAGTTTTTCCTTGGGCTAACTCAATTTCCTGCTCAACAAGAAAAGTTTCTAAAAACTTTTGCCCTCTTCTTTGATAGGATTTCTCAAATCTGCCTAAATCTAAAATGTCGATACCGGATCTAATTTTCATCTTGTTCCATCTTTCCTCGAGCAGTCTTNCTTCTCGTATCAGGTCCTTCAAACATCAAGAGCTGGTAATCTCCGGTAATTCTGCTCTGGATTCTCTCATCATAATCTTCGCCGAGTTGAATCGGCTTTAAATTACTGGTCATGATCACCGGCAAACCGNAATTATAACGTTCATCCAAGAGAACAATGAAATCGGAATAAGTATTGAGCAATCCTTTTGCTTCAAGTCCAACATCATCAATACACAGTAATTCTGTTTTNTTGATCAAATCAATCCGCCTTTTCACGGCATCTTGTTCTTCCGGATCCGGGCTGAAACTATTGAGTAAAGTTCTACGTTGAGCCATTAACTCAAATAAACGTACAGCTTTGATAAAAACCAGATTGACACCTTGTTCTTTAAGCTCATTAGCAATACAAGACATCAGGAAAGTTTTACCTGTACCTGTCGTACCGAACAAGAATAAATTATCAGGTTTTTGCTGAAANTCTTCAGTATATTTCTTAGCTATAGCCCTTAAACCACGCATGGCTTCTCTAGGTGAGAGATTACCTTGAAAAAATACCGGATTTTTTTGATCAGAAAAAACTTCTAAGTCAAAATTGTTAAAATTTTGGTCTGCAGGCGGTAAATACAAGCTGTCCTGTTGATTGATTTCAATCAAAGCCTGATCCACACAAACACAATAATCATTATTTACCCAGCCTCGATCAAAGCAGATTTGGCAGTTATATTCCGGCTCACGATAATTGGCAGGGATATCATTAGCCCGTAATAAATCACTCAATTTTTGTTCCAATGATTCCAGATCATGTTCCGATGAATTATAATTTTGTCCTATTTTGTTTTTGACTTGGGCCACACCTGCCTGAATAATTAAACTCTCAAGTTCAATAATATCAGGGTGGGCTGCCTGAATTGATGCAACTTTATGATCTCTGATTCGTTCAGCTCTTTGTCTCAGTAGCTCATAATAACGTCTCAAACGCTTTTTGGTATATTGATCAAAATTTCGCATTATTCTTCACCGTTTGCAGCTTCAGAATAACGCTGAATCAAATCTATCCGATACAATTCCTCTTCAGGAACATCTTGTTCTGCCTGCTCTTTAGTTTTAAGACGCCTTCTACCCTTAACTTGAGAACTGTTCTGTCTTTTCTGAGCTGCTTGTTTGCGATAGTTTGCCAGATCTTCTTCAATAGCCTCTACTGTTTTTAGTTCCTTCTTATGCCAAGCTGTCAGAATTGAATCAATATATCGAAAACTCGGTGAACTGGCATTTACTGTTTGTGCCATTGCCAGATCAATAATTTCAAAATCAAATTTATATTGTTCAAGCCATTTATCGATCATTTGCTCTTGATATCTGTTAAGCGGATTTCTAAGATTAAGTTGNTTGCGAATCTTATTAATAATATTGCGTCTTGCTTCAAAATTTTGATAATACTGATGTAATTGACTGTAGGTTTTTATTTTTTGTTTGCCCCAGTTGTCGGCAATCCCTGAAACATANCCCGGACCGTCCAATTTGTTCTTGGAGGCTGCTTCTGAAAAAATTGCATAAACTACTTCAGGTTCAAATTGATATTTATTAAACCATTCATCTATTTTAGTATAAAATCCTAAAGCCATTACACCTTGGAAAAAAGTATCATTAACCTGTCTTATAATAGCTTCTCTTTCTGAAATCTGTGTTTCACTGATCTGTTCATCAGATTGTTGATCAGTAAAATTACGTTTGATTTCTTTCAACTTAATATCTATTAATTCAATTTGACCGCTTTGAATGACAATCAGATGTAATTGCTGTAATTCGGTCAGAGCTTGTTCTATCTTGCTCTCACTGATCCCCAATCTTTGTGCCAGATCTGAAGGAGAAGCTTTTCTATTGCCATGCTGAAATGTTAATAAGAGCATTAAATAACAACTGATTGCAGTGCCGCTTAATTTTCTCATATATTCCGTGATAAANAAATCAGGTACTAACGTATCTGATAGATGTAATGCACTGTTAAAACTTACNCGCATTTAAGAAAGACTCCTTATTATATGTGCAGCCTAAAAGCTTACCTAATCTGGTCAGCCGATTTTCCAGTTAGAAAAATCCCCGCAATGTTCAAATGTTGCGGGGATTTATTATAACATATTTGTTATTTATCTTTGCAGTAATTTCCTGCTGAGAAATTATTAGTCTGATTCAGCTGTACTGTAGTCTGCTTCCGCCATACGTATGTATGTTTGATAACGTTCGTCAGCAGCTTCAGCAGCTTTATCAAAGATTTCCGCCACTTTTTCTGCATCATATTGTCTATTCAATGCAGTATAGCGTACTTCTTGAGAAATAAACTCNCGATAATCCTTCTTAGGCGGCTTTGATGTGAGAGTAAACGGATTCTCACCTTTAGCCGATTTAGTAGGATCATAATTCCAGAGATGCCAGTATCCGGTTTCAACAGCATCTTTCATTCTGGTCTGGGCTAAGGTCAATCCACCTCTGATACCATGTGAAATACATGGTGCATAGGCAATAATGATTGAAGGTCCTTTATATGCTTCCGCTTCAGCAATTATTCTCAATGCATGAGCTTGGTTTGCTCCCATTGAGATTTGACCTACGTATACATAACCGTATGTTGTGGCTATCATGCCCAGGTCTTTTTTCTTCATCGGTTTACCACCGGAAGCAAATTCTGCAATCGCTCCTAGAGGGGTTGATTTTGAAGCTTGTCCTCCGGTATTAGAGTAAACTTCTGTATCCAGTACGAAAATATTAATGTCTTCGCCTGAAGCCAGAACGTGATCTAAGCCACCGAAGCCAATGTCATATGCCCAACCGTCACCACCGATAATCCAGGATGAACGTTTCATCAAATAATCTTTTAAGCCGAGAATTCCGTCAACCAGAACTTTAGCATCTGCATTATCACCGCTGTAAGCATCAAGTGCAGCTACTAAATTATCCGTAACTTCACGTTGCTTATCACCGTCATCATAGCTATCCAGCCATTCTGCAGCTGCAGCGTTGATCTTGTCATCGACATTAAGCGCAACCAGATCTTCTATCTTCTTGGTTGCCCTGTTTCGAATCTGTTTGGCACCCATATGCATGCCCATGCCGTGTTCAGCTGCATCTTCAAACAATGAATTAGCCCAAGCAGGTCCGAAACCGTCACGATTCTTAGTGTACGGTGATGAAGGTGAAGATGCACCCCAAATTGAACTACAGCCTGTAGCATTCGAAATTTGCATTCTATCCCCGAACAATTGGGTCAACAGTTTAATGTATGGTGTTTCACCACAGCCTGCACATGCGCCTGAGAACTCGAGTAACGGTTCTTCAAATTGTGAACCTTTAACTGTTGTTTTTCTCATCGGATTTGCTTTATGGGCTACAGTTTCTGCATATTCCCAATTAGCAACTTCATTCATATGTTTTTCNATTGGTTCCATTTCAAGTGCTTTACCCGGACAGATATTTGCACATGAACCGCAACCGGTACAGTCTAAAACTGATACTTGAATTTTGTATTGATATTGTTCGTATGGTTTTGAACCACCGATCGTAATAAATCCTTCAGGTGCAGCAGCAGTTTCTTCTTCATCCAGAAGAACCGGACGAATTACTGCATGCGGACAAACAAATGCACATTGATTACATTGAATACATTTATCAGGCAACCAATTTGGAATATTGACTGCGATACCACGCTTTTCATATTGGCTTGTGCCAAGAGGAATAGTTCCATCTGCACGATCTGCAAAAGCTGATACCGGAAGTGTGTCACCTTCTTGACGATTCATAATGTCTGCAATATTCATGACAAAATCAGGAGCTTCACGAACAGGCATTATTTCATCTTCAGCATCGGCCCACTCAGCAGGCACATCAATCTTAACAACATTTTCTATTCCTGCATCGACTGCAGCATAGTTCATATTGACGATATCTTCACCTTTTGAACCATAAGACTTAACAATTCTATCTTTCATGTAGCCAACAGCTTCCTCTACCGGAATAACTTCAGTAATCTTAAAGAAAGCAGCCTGACAAATTGTATTAATTCTTGAGCCTAAACCGATCTCAACCGCTAAATCAACAGCATTGATTGTATAAAAGTTAATTTCATTTTCAGCTAAGAAACGTTTCATCTTGCCCGGCAATTTGTCTTCTAATTCTTCTTCTGTCCATTGTGTATTGAGCAGGAATGATCCGCCTTTTTTCAATGGGCTTAACATATCATAAGTATGTACGTATGCTTGATTATGACAGGCGACAAAGTCTGCCAAATCAACTAAGTAAGGTGCTCTAATCGGTTGATCTCCGAAACGCAAATCTGAAATTGTGATACCACCTGACTTCTTTGAGTCATAACTGAAGTAGGCCTGAGCATACATGTCAGTATTATCACCGATAATTTTAATCGAATTCTGATTCGCTCCAACTGTACCATCAGAACCTAAACCCCAGAAGCGCGCAGCAAATGTTCCTTCACGAGCAACATCAATGCTTTCTTCTATTGGTAGTGAGAGATGAGTTACATCATCATTGATTCCAATTGTAAAGTTATGTCTTGGTTCATCGGCTTGTAAGTTTTTGTAGACTGCCAAAATTTGATCCGGCGTAGTATCTTTAGAACCTAAACCATATCTACCGCCGACAATTTTTGGTGCATTTTCAACATCTTTGAATGCTCCAACAACGTCTAAATAGAGAGGTTCACCTTCTGCACCAGGTTCTTTGGTTCGATCAAGAACTCCGATTGATTTTACAGTTTCAGGAATTACATCCAATAAATGATCGATTGAGAAAGGACGATATAAATAAACATGAACTACACCGACTTTTTGTCCTTTAGAATTCAGATAATCTGCCGTTTCACAAGCTGTTTCGAATACTGAACCCATACATACNATAATTTCTTCAGCATCTTCAGCACCGTAATATTTGAAAGGAACATATTCGCGTCCTGTCAATTTGCTAATTTCTGACATGTATTCTTCAATAATCGGAACTAATCTAACATAATAAGGATTAGATGCTTCACGAGCTTGGAAGTGCACATCAGGGTTTTGAGCTGTACCGCGAATTACCGGATCATTCGGTGTNAGGGCACGTTTGCGGAATGCTTCAACAGCATCCATATCTACTAATTCTGCCAGATCATCATAATCCATGACTTCAATTTTTTGATATTCATGAGATGTTCTGAAACCATCAAAGAAATGTAAGAAAGGAACACGTCCTTTTATCGCTGCTAAATGTGCAACTGCAGCCATTTCATGAGCTTCTTGCACACTGGATGAGGCCAGCATTGCAAATCCGGTTTGGCGACAAGCCATTACGTCAGATTGATCACCGAAAATGGATAGCGCTTGTCCAGCTATTGCTCTAGCAGTAACGTGAAAAACACCGGGTAATAATTCACCGGCGATTTTGTACATATTCGGTATCATTAACAATAGACCTTGTGAAGCTGTATAAGTGGTGGTTAAAGCACCGGTTCCCAATGAACCATGTACAAATCCAGCAGCACCGGCTTCAGATTGCATTTCAATAACATCTACAGTTTGTCCGAAAATGTTTTTGCGGCCTTCTTGCGACCACTGATCAACATAATCGGCCATTGGTGATGATGGAGTAATCGGATAAATGCCCGCTACTTCGGAGAATGCATACGAAGTGTAAGCTGCGGCCATATTCCCGTCCATCGTCATAAATTGTTTCTTTTTAGTCATTATTTTTCTCCTTTTGACCGAAATTTACAACTTTATTTATATATTTATTCAGATTATTATTATAGCATACTTTATAATAGTATGAATTTGGGGTTAGTTAGCGAAAGCTTATTTTCTAATGATTAGACTTTCACCTGTCATCTCTTCAGGTTGTTCAACTTCCATCAGATCCAACATCGTGGGAGCGAGATCCGCCAAACGTCCTCCGGACTTCAGTTCTATATTCTCTTGACCAACAACGATCAATCTGACCGGGAAGGTTGTATGAGCAGTAAATATTTCCTTAGTTACGGGATCTACCATCTGTTCACAATTACCATGATCCGCTGTTAATAGTGCAATGCCTCCCATTTCCAAAATCTTCTCAACCACTTGCCCTACACAATCATCAACAGCTTCTACTGCTGCAACAGCTGCTTCAAATACACCGGTATGTCCTACCATATCACCGTTGGCATAATTACAGATAATCGTGTCATATTTATCTGAATCCAAGCGTTTCAAAAGTTCAGCCGTAATATCATAAGCACTCATTTCCGGCATCAAGTCATATGTAGCCACTTTAGGTGACGGAAGTAANGCTCTGTCTTCACCGGGATATTCTTTTTCAATACCGCCATTAAAGAAAAACGTAACATGAGGATATTTCTCAGTTTCAGCAATTCTCAATTGTTGAAGGCCTAAACCGGAAACATATTCACCAAACGTATTATTTAAAACTTGTGGACCATATGCAACTTGAAAATTCTCAAAAGCATAGAAATCCTTATGGTATTCCGTCATTGTCACATAGTAGGGATCCAGATGACCGGTTTTCAATTCAAATTCTGAAAAATCAGGCTCTTTNAATGCTCTGGTCAATTCACGTGCTCGATCAGGACGGAAATTGAAGAAAATAATACTATCGGTATCTTCAACCAGCCCCACCGGCTGACCTTCCTGGTCTACAATAGTGGTAGGTACAATAAATTCATCGGTAACACCTTCAGCATAAGAATCCTTTAGGACTTGGACAGGATCTGTACCTGATTTGGAAGCAAAACTGGTCAATGCATCATATGCTTGAACAACACGTTCCCAACGATTATCACGGTCCATAGCATAATAACGACCGCTGACTGAAGCTATTTCACCAATTCCCAGCTCATCGATCTTGGCTTGTAATTCTTCCGTATAACGAACACCGGCCGTTGTCGGTACATCGCGTCCGTCNTAAAAACAGTGAATGTATACTTTTTTAAGACCATGATCTTTTGCCATTTTAAGTAAAGCATATAAATGTTTTTGATGGCTGTGCACTCCACCGTCTGAAAGCAAACCTAATAAATGTAGAGCNGATTGATTGGTCTTTGCATATTCAATCGCTGAAACAAGAGNTTCATTTTCAAAAAAACTACCGTCATCGATCGCTCTGCTAATTCTGCTTAAATCCTGATAAACTACTCGTCCGGCTCCTATATTCATATGACCGACTTCTGAGTTTCCCATTTGTCCGTCAGGAAGACCTACATCTTGTCCGGAAGTTTTAATGCTGGTATTTGGCCAAGCAACTTGATACTTATCCAGGTTGGGAGTTTTAGCAGTATAAACAGCATTAAATTCTTTATTTTCATTAATACCAATACCGTCCAAAACAAATAGAGCAACCGGTCTTTGTTTGATCTCTGTCATTAATATTACTCCTTGAGATTAAAAATTATTCAACTAATTAAAAATTAGGCCCAAACCAGATTGTTTGAGCCTAGAGTTTTTATGCTAAACAAATAACACTAAAGTCTTGTGGTTTTAAAGAAGCCCCACCGACAAGTCCTCCGTCAATATCAGATTGACCGAACAAGCCAGCGGCATTACCGGCATTCACTGAACCTCCATATTGAATCACAAGTTCAGCAGCAATTTGTTCATTATATAATTCAGCAACTAATTCTCTGATATATGCACAAACTTCTTGAGCCTGCTCATCACTTGCAGTTTTTCCTGTACCGATGGCCCAGATAGGTTCATAAGCAATCGTGATAAAGCTCATTTTATCTGCGGGAATACCTTCTAAGCCGTTAACGATTTGACCTTTAATCCAATCAAATGTTTCCCCTGCTTCACGTTGTGCCAAACTCTCACCACAACAAATGATGGGTCGTACGCCCCAATTCAAAGCAGCTTTTGCTTTTAGATTAACTGTTTCATCTGTTTCATTGAAATATTCACGACGTTCTGAATGTCCGATAATTACATAAGGTACACCCATCTCAGCTAACATCTTGGCAGATACTTCACCGGTATACGCTCCATTATCTTCATAATGACAATTTTGAGCTGCGATTTTCACATTACTATATGCGGTCACTTCCAAAGCTTTTGCCAATGCTGTGAAAGGTACTCCGATCGCAATTTTGGAATCTGCATCTTTAACAAGAGGTAATAATTCAAGCAAGAGTTTTTCTGCATCTGCCGGTACTCCGGCATTCATTTTCCAGTTACCTGCAGCAAAGATTCTGCGGCCTTCTCCACCGTCCATCAGGCAGTCCAGTCCCGGTAATACTTTTCCTTCCAGTAATTCTAAAGAAGCACCTCCACCGGTTGAGATATGAGTAACCTGATCAGCAAAGCCCATCAGTTCAACTGCCGCTGCAGAGTCACCTCCACCGACAATACTGATAGCATCAGAATTAGCCAGGGCATCTGCTATTGCTCTGGTACCTTTGGCGAACTCTTCAAATTCGAATACACCCATTGGACCGTTCCAAACGACTGTGCCGGCATTCTTAACGGCATCTGAGAACAATTCAATCGTTTTAGGACCGATATCTAAGCCCATACGATCTGCCGGAATCGCATCAGCCGCAACTATTGAATAATCAGCGTCAGCTGAAAATTCAGTCGCTGCCGCTATATCCACCGGCAATAACAAGTTCACATTTTGATCTTTTGCTTCAGCCAACAACTCTTTGGCTAAATCAAGCTTATCTTCTTCGCATAAAGAAGTTCCTATTTCATAANCTTGAGCTTTCAGGAAAGTAAAAGCCATTCCNCCACCAATGATTAGGGTTTCAACTTGTGGGAGAAGGTTTCTAATCACACCAATTTTGTCGGAGACTTTAGCACCGCCCAAAATCGCCACAAACGGTTGCTTAGGGTCTGTAATTGCTTGACCCATTACATCGATTTCTTTTTGAATTAAATATCCGGCATAAGCAGGTAAATAATTTGCTACACCTGCGGTTGAAGCATGAGCACGATGAGCTGTGCCAAATGCATCGTTGACATAAACTTCAGCTAAACCTGCAAGTTCACGAGCAAAGCTCGGAACATTTTTCGTCTCTTCACCATGGAAGCGTAANTTTTCTAAAATCATGACTTGACCGGCTTCAAGTTTATCAGCTTTTGCCTTGGCATCTTCACCGATAACATCTTCAGCTAGGATAACTTCTTGATCTAGATATTCNCTTAGACGATTTGCCACTGGTTTCAGAGATAGTTTTGTATCGAATCCTTTGGGTCTTCCCATATGGGACATTAAGATAACTTTTGCACCATGCTCGACTAAATATTCAATTGTCGGCAAAGCAGCTCTAATTCTCTTATCATCTGTAATTTCACCGGTTTCCTTNTCTAAAGGAACATTAAAATCAACACGCACAATTACTTTTTTGTCCTGGACTGAAACATCTTCAATATTCTTCTTTTTTCTTTTGGCCATAACAAGCACCCCTTATTTTAATATGTTACAATTTATTCTGTATTTATCTAAAATTATTGTATAACTAATACTATTGAATGACAAATAATCACTGGTTTTGTTATTAAAGGACCAGCTATAAAATATCACGTTATTGATCCCGTGTTACAATGAACAAAAAGTTTTGCCCAGAACTATTCAAAAATTAAATCAAATCTTAAGATATGGTTGATTATAAGTTTTTGTTTATTGACGACGGTTCTACTGACGGGACTTGGGACTATCTGAAAGAGCAAAGCAAAATCGACAAACGGATCAATGCTGTGCGCCTGTCGCGAAATTTCGGTAAAGAAGCCGCCCTAACCGCCGGGCTTGAAAATGCAAATAGCGATGCAATAATCATCCTTGATGCCGATTTACAACATCCTCCGGAAATAATCCCCGAGATGATTAAGTTATGGCAACAAGGTTATGACGTGGTTGAAGGAATAAAAGAATCAAGAGGTAAAGAAAGCTTCTTTTCAAAACTTTCTGCAAAAATATTTTATAGCATGTTCAAAAAACTAACCGGCAGATCCATTGATGCAGCTTCCGATTTCAAATTATTAGATCGCAAAGTTGTAGAGGCTTGGCTACAATTTAAGGAAAGAGAAACTTTTTTCCGCGGGCTCACCGCTTGGATGGGTTTCAAACGAATTGTGATTCCATTTGTAGTTCAAGAAAGAGAAACCGGTGATNCTAAATGGTCTTTTCGAAAACTNNTACGNTTAAGTGTTAATGCTCTGGTCGGTTTTTCGGCNAAACCTTTATTAATTATTCCAGTCTTAGCTTTTANCATGTGTATAGGATTTATGGTCTTAGGAATCCAAACCTTGATCAATTGGTTTTCAGGTCATGCGGTTGAAGGNTTTACTACAGTTATCCTACTATTATTATTTATCGGAGCTGCAATAATGATCAGTTTGAGTTTAATTGCACTTTATATAGCCAATATCTTCAATGAAACAAAAGGCAGACCCCGCTACCTCATTTCCGAGAAAATTTATCCGGAAAAGACAGACACAAGATAACAATTAACAAATCATTAAAGAAAGAAACAAATTGTGATACATCAAGAATTAGGACTATTTCTAAGAGACATTACCGATTTGGGTAAGATTGATCTGCATAGTCACTCTACCGCTTCTGACAGCAGTACAACTCCTGATGAAGTTATGCAACTTGCAACAACTAATCAGCTTAACTTTATTGCCTTGACTGATCATGATACGATTGACGGCATTAAAACAATCATTGACCAATACCCTACCCTTGAAAAATTCTTGCAAAATAGTAAAAAAGATTATTCATGGTTGCTGGAACAAATAAAGCTTGATCTATTGCCCGATAACCCACTCTTAATTCCGGGAGTAGAATTATCTGTAATTTTTGAAAATCAAGAAATTCATTTGTTAGCATATTTTTCAGGTCAAAAGATTAAAAACTTGAATCCATTCTTAGAAGAACAAAGAACTTTGCGTTATCAAAGAAATTCTCGCTTAATCNAACGACTCCATCAATTAAATATTCCCATTCCGGAAGATGAACTTGAGCCAACTNCGGATCAACCTGTCACCGGCAGAGTAAAAACAGCAAGATGGTTGCTCGAAAATGAATATGTCACTTCAATTAATCAAGCTTTCAAGGAATACTTAGCAGAAGGTAAACCTGCTTATGTCCCCCGAGAAAGAGTTTCTCTTGAATCGGCTTTAGAAATCATTGCAGCTACAGAAGGCTTCCCTGTAATTGCTCATCCGCATCAATACGNTTGGTGTGAATCAAAACAACTCTTAGCTCAAAAANTCGAAAAACTTACTTCACTTTCTCAAATCGGAATTGAAGTCTATCATAGCGATGCTACTTTAATTCAACAAAAGACCTTGCTCAATTTAGCACAAGAGCTT
>JGI24712J26585_10003126_pt1 | contig 13203 bp, 17 predicted proteins | sample BioPla3DNA2_FD_26585 | JGI IMG/M metagenome (IMG submission 26585) | reverse complement strand
ACTAGCAGTTGTAATTTTGTATAATTGCTTGTCTGTTTTATGTTTCATTATATAATCTACATATGTTTCTACAGCATTATTATGTTTATCTATTGTAGTGGTATATGTATCCGTAAGAAACATTCTTTGTTTATCTTTTAATTGTTCTACATCTTTATTTTTATTAGCAAACTGAGAATCCCAGAATGCTTCTATTGTTTGTTCAGTACCGTTTATAGATATTTTTGTGTTACCTACTACACTATCGCCATATATAATTGTATCTAGTACTTCTTCTGCTTTAATTAAAAAGTCTTTATCTATATCTATAAATTCCGCTTCTATATTTTTTTCTGCTTCCATTTTCTTAAGATAACTATCAACCATATACGAACCCATCTTACTAATTTCTCTACCTGTTTTAGTAATAGATTGTGTTATCTCATTAGAAAAAAATCTAAACCCTTCATTTGCCATAGCACCGTATAATGAGTTAGTTAATACTTTATATGTTGTTTGCATATTATTATATCTATCTACAAGCATGGTATCTTCATTTTTTATAGCTTCAAACATCATGTCTTTATATTTATTTCGTTCACGAATTAACATATCTATAACTTCGTATAACATAGATAATTCTTCTTCATGTGACATAAATATAGTTCCAGCAATAGTAACTATATAGTTTCTATTAGAAATCCAGTTTTCAAATTTTTGAGTTGTTGTTTTTAATACTTGACCGTTGCTCAAACTTACAAGTAATTCTTGTCTGTTTAAAAATTTATCCCTATGATACATAAATTCGTACATAAGATCTTCATCTATTTTACCAACATATGTATCTGTAAAAAGATTATATCTAGCAATTATAAATGGATATAGACTAGCTAAGTCAAAATCACAAACCCATTCATATATACCCTTATTGGGGGTTCTAACATACGCACCCAATAAAGCTTCTTTAGTTTGATTTTCTTTTCTGACTGTAAATGCCATATTTTTATTGTATAAATAATTATATATAAGACCGTCTATTAAACGTAATGTAGTATATCCTTCTTTCCACGACACATTGGCAATTTGTACTATACTATGCATAAGTTCTATATATTTTAACTTATCATCCAATAATTTAATTAAGTAAACGTCGTTAATGTTGTATGCTATAAAAGTATCTATATCATTATCAAAAACTTCTGTCATATTAGCATCTAAATCTACTTTAGATATATTTAATTCATGGTTTGCAATAAAGCCTAGTTTAAAACTTTCCCTTTCACCAAAACTCATTTCTTTATATAAACGTAAGTAGTCCACATTATAAACAAACGGAACATCCACATCTACATACTCTCTATCTCTTTTATTAAATGTTGTTAAAGACCAATCCATCTCTACATTAAGAGACTTAAAACGATAGTAAATATAGGGCAAGTCGAACTGTTCTGTATTCCAGCCACTACACAAATCCACTTCTAATGAATTGAATTTGTCTAAAAACGCAGTTAACATATCAAATTCATTATCATATTCATATAACTCAAAACTTGTTAAATCGTACTCTAATCTTTTTAAAATATTATCTTTATTTATTGTAGATTTATTAATATTGTAAACATATGTATAACAAGTATTTTCATAATTATCGTATATAGTAACCATATTAATAGGAAACTTTGTTGCTTCAGATGCCAGCTTTGAAAAATCTAACATACTGTTTCCTGTATATATTTCTATATCTATAATTGCGAGTCTTAATTTATATAATGTTTCTTCATTGTTTGCTCTCCATTCTACATTCTTATGAACAGCAAAACTTAAATCTGCATTATAAGCATGAGGATTATCTTTCATAAAAAACCATCTATTACTGTACTTAATTGTACGCTTATTTAATCTATCTATAGGCATAACACTTTTAGTTTCTGTGTCGCTATAATAAACATCCACAAACGTATCTATTTCATTTATTATTTTTTTATTTTTATTTCTAAATATTTGATACGCCACATCTCCATTTTCTTTATCTATTCTATATATTGTATCGACAAGCATTACACCATTAGGATTTTCTATGGGCTTTACTATTTCTTTAGGTATGTCTATTATTTTTTCTTCTTTAGGTTTACCCATATTTTCCATAAAATCGTTTAAAGTATTTTCTAACGTTTCGTTTAATGTAGCATTATCAATACTTTCTTCAACATCCCATATAGCAACATCATCTACCACAATATGTTTATCTACTATATTCAATGTTTGTAAATATTTTTGTGTGTCTTCTATTGTTTTTTTATTTGCTTTTCTTACTCTTGGTTTATAAGAATCATTAACAATATCTACTACCAATTCCAGTCTATCTATATCGTCTTTACTTGTTATAGGCACTACTCTGTTATTTTCAAACATAAAAATAGACTTATACATATTATCTTCAGTAATACCTAATCTATTAATAGCTTCTATAGTATAAGGTACAATAACCGTTTTTCTATCTACCATAGAACGTATAATTGTAAATACATCTACATATTTATTAATGTTTTCATTTGTTAAGGTTTCTAAACTTAAATAAGTTGAAATATAAGGCACGTCTATTACAGGAATAATATCTGTTGCTGTATTACCTAATAGTATTACAGCAACATCTTCTATTTTTTGTGCGTTGGTAATATAAAATTGATTACTATTTTTATATGTAGATTCTAATATACTATGTAATAAAGCAAAAGTCTTTTCTGTTTTAGATACTTTAATATCTTTCAATCCTATAGACTCTAAAAAACTATCTTGGTCTTTTGTAGTGTTTAAAAATAACTCTATATCTGATAATTTCAAATGAGGATACTTACGTCTTATTTCTTTTAATAATTGTATATTGGGTTTAGACGATCTAATATATTGCAAGTTTGTTTTATTAACAGCTACTTGTTTATGCAGTTCACCAAACATATGAGGCTTTGTATTATAGAACGTTAACAGATCTTCATTAATTAACGAATTAAAATATACACACGAAGTAAAATCATCTTCAGATAAATTTAATAAAGTTCCAATATATAAGGAATTAGCATCTTCGGGAAACGGTTGATTATTACGCAACCAATAAATATATTGAGTTAATGGCGAATACTTTTTAGGTTGCATTTTTACCCCCCTAAATATGGGCTATTTTTTAACATCGTTAAGTATTCAACAGATAGTTGTGCTTTTACTAAAGGTTCTAATTCTAATTTTCTAAATTTTATACTTTTAAAATTATCATGAGATATTTCATATTCAATATACTGTATTTGTTTTTTTACATTTCTAATCCAATCATCTTTTGGATATGTTATATTAAACATATTGTATGTTTCATTATAATCAAATAAGTAATATACTTCCCTCAATCTTGGTACTAATGATAACGCAAAAGTACACATTAAGCAAGGCTGATGAGAAGCTATTACTGCTATACCATCATAAGTATTTTTATCGATATCATAAAACATATTAATTGCATCTATAACACTATGATATATTGGACTAATATATTTCTTATCAGTACCTACAGCTAAAATATCAACTTCTTCTATACTACGTTTATATTGTAGTTCTATTATAGCTGCGCCCATTATATGTCCACCCTTTTCCATATGTTCTTTTGTGTGTGGAATCATATACTCAAAAAATACGTCTTTTAATAATACATCCTTTGCAAGCATGATATCTCTCCTAATTATTATAATGTATGTTTCATTATTTGTTCCATCTACTAGCTTTTATTTAAAATATAGATGTGACCACTATTTAATTTGGATATATGTATATTATTATAATGGACAAGAGAATTAATATTTGTATATCGCTACGTATGTCTAGTGGTATAGAAAAGTTGACATATGGGTTCGCGATTAACCCGGTGTGGAAAAACCGACGCCCAGAAACTATGGGCTCTCCGAACAAAGGAGGTGATTCGGAGATGACCACCAACCCTCAAGTCTGGTCATATGACCAGAACGGGTTCAGAACACTCGCTATCGGCGAGTCCGGCGGTGATGAGTGTTCTATAATATGCTGCCCCAATTGCTACAGCGAGGGCGGCGACTACGGACTGTCGTTCAATTATAAATGGGACGACGTCCGTAAAGGATGGGATGTTTGGGCTGGGTGCGCGACTTGCGCCCATGTCGAAACACACCCCTTCATTGAAACTGATTAATGGGAAGTTTCGGCTTCCCATTATTTTTTGTACGTTTTACCATACAAAAAAGAAAGGAATGAAATGTAAAATGCGAAAAAATACTATAGTACCACCAAAAAATAAAAAGGGTGAGTGGTGTTATACGCTCACCAAAACATCCGCTCGAAGAAGAGCAAAGCGTATTCATAAAAAAAGAATGAGGAGGTGGTTAAAAGAAAATTTATATTAAGTTTAAATGGGGGAAGTATAACATATATAACTCCCCCATTATTTTTTGTTCTTTCATCGAGAAAAAAAGATAAGGACACCCTTTAGTAGGATGTCCTCATCATAACTAAAACCGGAGGCGTGGCTTTAGTTATAAATATAAAAAATATTAAACATTATTACTTGCATGAAAAATATTATCATATTCCTCTATATGTGTTTTAAAATCTAATTCGTGAAATAGCATATATTGTTTAGACCAAAAAAATACTTGGTTCCAATCTACTTTTCTCCTAATCCTCCTTTCCATACTAACATATTTTTTTCCTCTTATAAAACCATATATTAGATGTAGATAACGATATTTTTCTCGTAAATTATTAAGCATAATTTGATTAAAACGATAGTTATAAAGTTCTGGATCTCTTGCAATACCAAAAGGAAAATCGTTAGCTAAAACATTTTTAACTTTTCTAATATCTGTTCCTAGACGTTTTAATTCTTCCTTAATAGCTAGAATTCTTAGACGGATTGGATTATTCTCTTTTGACATAATCATGATAGTAATTATCCCTCCTATGTATATGAAATTATTCTTTACATATTTTTTATAAAATAAAATAATTCTTTTAAACTTGTTCGATAATAAAAATAATCATCGGCTTCACTATCAATGAGAAAATGAAGAAATTTATTTTCATTATTTATTCGATATACAATATCTCGTTCATAATATGGAAAATTAGAACCTCTATTTTTATATGAAGATTCTTCATCGTAATACCAAATTCTAGTTAATTGTTCTATATTTGCCTTTACGGTCATTATCTTAATAGAGTTTGGTTTAATTAATTTATTATGTTTTAAATTATTAATATGTTCTAACTGGTTTTAATTCTTCAGAAGATAAATCATCTACATTAACCTCACCCGTCATCTTAAAAGACTCACCTGATATTTCATGTTGATATGAATACTTTTTATATTTTTCAAATTCGATATTAGACCATCTTACAACATAACCGGATTTATTATCTTTAAAAGAATACTTTGAAATGAAAAACACAATACATTTTTCCCATATGTTTGAAGTAGTATTAATATCTTCCCCATCTTCATTAAATAAATAATGTGCTATATAAATAGTATTATTGTATTTTTTATATCCCAATGTAATATGTTGCGGTTCTCGTATTTCTAATACTAACTCTTCGATGGGTCGAACGGACCATTTTGGAAACATAAATTTATACTGTTCTATTTGCCCTTGTAGTCTTTTTTCTCTTCGTTTTATTTCATCAAAAGATAATGTTTTCAATGGTTCTTTTTTTTGTCATGAAACATTCCTCACATTATTAATTGTTTATTTAAAAACATTGTTTTTGAAATATTAAAGTAAATTAGATGTTGCTTTTGCTTTCTTTCCTTGAATTTTATAATATAAAATATATGCAAAATGTATAATAAGAGATACTGCTGTATACATTATAGCACTAATTACTAAACCTGGTAAAAAACCAACAAGATTTATTTTTAACGCTGCTAATAAACTAGCTGCTATAGAAACGCTCGTTGTAAATAATGCAAGTTTAGTATTTGTATGTAGTGCTTCTATTTTATTAATAAGTTTATTATATTCTTTAAATAAAGTACCTTCATCGTTTATTACAACACCAACAAATAAAAAATTAACAGCTATAATATATGCTTCTTTTTTAAACATAACAGCTGTGGGTGATGCGATAATAGTTTCCAAATCAGAAGAAGCTAATATTTCTAAATCTATATCTTGATGCATTAATACACATTCTTTAAGAAATAATTTATATATATGTAAACTATTTTCTTTTACTTTTTGCATATACGATTTACTTACTTTTGAAGCCAATTCTGTAAATTCTGTATATAAAATATGTATAGCTTGATCTAAACCGGATTCATCATAATCCTTTATATTATTTATTTTTTTAAAAAATAATCTGGATTGACTTGTATCATGTTTCTTTCTTAAAGATTTTAAAGCAGTTACTGTTGATATCACATCTTCTCTAAGACGTATTTCTGGATGTTGTTTATACACACGAATCAAACCTCTCTACTTTTTTCATTCCATATTGTTCTAACTCCATCTAATAGGATAACCGTTATTCAAAACATCACAATTACAATGTAACGTTTCGCAAGGAAAATATTTACATTCATCTAAAAATGGACAGTATCCTTTAGGATGTTCTATAAGAACTTTCATAACATCCGCATGAGTTGAAGCGTATGCTCTTACTATATCAAATATTTCTCGATGAGTTAAGTTATGCACTACTTCTCTTTTAATTTGTTGCATAATCACACCTCAATATAAATAATATATTATCATAATGAGGGGAAGCTTATATAATATGCTCCCCTCAAAGAGATAGTAGAAAAGGAGGAAACACCACACTTGAGAGCACCAATCTCATCTTAACTACTATCTTTATTATTTTTTTAATTTGCTTCCATTATTTTTAATTTGTATTTTTCAATTGTTTCTTTTTTCCATGCTTCATCTGTAGTATCTATATAACCTTCTTTTTCTATTTGCTCTATATAATAAGCATAAGAATCGAAGGGTTCTATATCTTCCATATAAAATATTTCATAAGGATCTCTTATTCTAGCTGCTAAAAAAGCGTGTCTTCTTAAAGAACAAGACCCACATGATCCACAAGGTATATGTGTTAACTGTAAAGATTTTGCTTGTAGTATACGCATTTTATCCGAAGATTCTTTAATACTAATTGGATCGTAACAACTTGTAGTACAGTGAAAAGGAACATCTAAAGCACTACCCAATAGTATAAGATCTTTTTTCATTAAATGTGATACAACAGGCAACATTTTAATACCATATAATGAACCGTGTTGAAGCATATTGCTAAACGCAGTAATCCAAGTAATGCTGTTGTCTGGATATGCTGCTTCTTCTTCCATATTACACCCGGTAACCACGACGCTAGCACCATGTGTTTCGGCTATTCCTGCACATATAGAAGACAAAATAGTATTACGAATTACAACCCATTCTGCCGCACTACTAGCACTAGATATGCCTGTTGTTACACTTAACGAATAATCTGTTAACGGTGTTTTACTAAATTTACTAAATAAATTTTTAATATCTAAATGAATGTATTTAGCATTTAAATCTTTTGCTATTAACAAAGACGACTTCTTTTCACTTTGCCAGCCACGTTGACCTAAATTAAGATTGGCAATAATTGTATTTGAAAAACCTAACATTTTATTAGATATGTATGCAGCAACACTACTATCTATACCACCACTACAAACAACAACACATGTATCTGTTTTTTTAATTGGAATATGTGTAGAAGCAACATCGTTCTTAATACTAAATTGATTTTCCACAAATATATTTTGTGGATTTATAACCAGCGCGGTATATGCAGGTATTTGAGTATAACATAAATTATATTTGGTGGGTATTTCACTACCTACATATAAATATTTAAAAGGAGAATAATTAATATATAAGGATTGATAATTTTTACATATTATTAACTTGTTTAATGTAATATCGTATAGCATAAATGCATATGCGCCTTTTAAAACATTACATGTTTTAATAATTGCTTGTTCTATATCCCTTGTAGCTTCAATATTTAAATTGTATAATTGTGCTATTACCTGACTACTTGATATGTGTTTGGGTAAACTATATTTAGATTGCAATTCCGATGCATTTGAAATATAACCGTCGTGGACTATATACGTTCTTGCGCTTTCAAAAAACGGCTGTACATGTATATCATCTTTACTAATATGAGCGTCGAGTAAATTATCAGAATCAAAGGCGCCTATCATAAAATCTATAAATTGCGAATGCTGAAATAGATGTTGTGGTATATTAGTTTTATGTTGATTTTTTTCTACTGATATTGTTTTAGTATGCCTACCTTTCAACAATGCACCATAACTATCTGTACCTCTATAGTAGTTTGTTTGAAATAGCGATAGTAGCTCATTGGTTCGTTCCCTGCAATTATTATCTATATAACCAAAAAGCCCACTCATATTAATTACACAGCTTCTTTAGGTTCTTCTGTTGCTACACTTTCTACTTGAACAGAATCTTTTTCTTCAATAAAACTTCTTACCGCACTTTCTTCAAAATCTTTTAGTTCTGCTATTGTTAAGCAATATATAAATTCTTCATTTTTATGTTTAATAGAATCTAGTTTAATTTCAAAAATATCATAGAATTCTTTTACATATGGAAAACCTGTAATACATTCAAATGCTATATATTTAGCATCGTTAAGCGTATTAACGTTTTCGGGCATCATTACTTTAAACGTATTACCATGTTCTTTAAGTATATTTAAAACATTTATAACTGCGGATTCATCCGATACTTCTACATCCTTCTTCTCAATAATAACATTTACTTCCATTGCACGTACACCAAGATATCTCATAATATACCTCCAATATTGATAATGTATGTTTCTAGTATTTGTTCTATAGTTTTAAAAAGAACTAAAATTACTATGTCATATGAAATTTTGATGTTGTATAGTATTAATATCTTCTAACATTCTTTTTAACATAGTCTGTATAGGAAGATTTTCCCTATACTTAAATCTTGTTAAAAGTACATTTACCATAAGTTCTACTTGTGTTAATAATTTTTCTGTAGATTGGAATAACACCAATTGTCTCATTTGCGGTGTTATTGGACACTGTGTTATACCATCCAGATAATCTCTTACAAGCAATTCAAGCATATTGGTGCTATATATGCTTTTACATTTCAATTCAAATAAATCTAATAAGTTAAATAAACCCATATCTACTAAATAACTATATAAACAATATATATACTTTTTACCACACGGCGTATAACGCCTAAACAAATTTTCTTCATCAAACTCGTCTACATCTTTTTCTAACATTTCATATGTATAATCTAAAAAGATACAATATTTACTTTGTTTTTGTGGTGTAGGCAAATACTCTACACCCCCCATCTTATTTTCTGAAGTTATTTAAATTAACAACATTATTATCTTTTTTAAGTTGATTTAATGCACTACCATCAGCAACAACCAATCCACTTAATGATGCTATATATTGCTGTTTAAAATCTTTATCCACTTCAGATGTAGACCATACAATTTTGTGTTTAAATAATGTTACTTCCTTAATGCCACAAGAATTAAAAACAAACGGAACCATACTAACAGATAGCCCACCTGTTTGATCGTACTGTTTTGCAAATGTAAAAACATTTGATAGAGTTAATTGCGTATCTGTTTCTTCTACAAAAATACCCACATGCTCATCTGTTCCATCCATTGAAAACACAACAACTTTTTGCTCCATGATTATAATAATCCCCCTAAATTAAATTATTCAACAATCCGTTCCGCACGCACCACAGCAAAAACTTCCGAAATTGCTTGCAAATCTTCTGGAGTTACAGTAACATTTCTAAATTTTACATACTCAAATGTGCCCACAGATGAAACATCTACACTAGCATCTCCTTTTAATGTATCGGATAATGCTTTTTTAATTCTAGCATTAAGATCTAATATATAAAAAGCAGTTTCATAAGGTACTTGCCTTACCATAAGTTCATCCAATATTTGTGCTACACGTTCAACTTTATCTTTACCTACTAATCGTCGTTCCATTTCCAAATATAACACCCCCAAAACTATTCAAGTTTTCTTAAAATATTAGTATCCTCATTATCTGTTGTAAATAACTTTGAATTTTCTTCTAAATATTTACTTATCAATTTTGTATCAGAAATAATTGTAGCTACATCTTCTAAACTCTTAATAGTATACTCGTCCCATACTACATTTTTATTTCTGCAATGATCTAAACCTATCCATGCAATCAAAGAATCATTTTCATAGATAGGAAAACCTAAAATAGATTTTATATTTTGAATACTTAAAGTATGTTTCAATGCTAAGTTGGTATTTATGTCACGTAAATATACAATAGATTTTTTCTTATTTATAAAATCATGTATCATATTATGTGCGCCTAAATCATAAAATGTTTTATCTTGCAATAATGGGTTATTTAATTCTGAAGTAACGCCGTCAGCAACCCATTCGAATGCGTGGTACATAGAGTAATCGTTAGTTCTATCTACTTGTTTTAAAAAGAATATATACGATCTATCTGTAGCTGTTAATAAACCTATTACTTTTAAAATAGAATTTAAAATATCTTCAACACTTTTATTTTCTGCAAATAATTTAATACAGTCTAATATTGAAAATTGTTTAGTAGAAGCTATACTTATAGAACCTTTAAGTATATCTACATAGTTAGCTATAATTTCATCTTGTTGTTTTAATTTAGTTATATCTTTTTGATATAAAAAGATATATACTTCATTACTAAATAAATCTACTTCTATATCCGTATTTTTATTTTCTATATTATAATTTTTAACTTCGGGAAACAATTTTTGAAATAACGTATTGAACTTTAAAGACTGCTGTATTGGCACAATACTAGTCTCTAATAAATAATCTTTATCTTCTGCAGCTTTATTATAAACATATGTTAATGTATTAGACGACACATTATTTATACTATCGCGTATTTCATTATAATATTTTTCTTCAACTCTAAAATCAAATAAAGTATTTAACGGTTTACCTATTATGTGTTCTCTGTTAAAACCAGAAATTTTTTCTACTTGTTTATTAATGTATGTTATTATAGGATCGCTATATTGATTAATTTTAGTTATAATAACACCTTCATTAATATTATTCAATACTTCTTCTGTAAGTTTATACTTTTTATAATTTTCTATAACCGTGTTTATAGAATTAATAGATACAACCATATATTTTCTATTATAAGTATCAAAAGCACTATAATCTATTTTATAAATTTTGTTTTGAATATAGAAAATATCTAAATACTTATGATTACTATTATTAATATTTACATCACAGAAAATTTCTTTTAACGTATCGTACCTTTCAGAACTTTTAAATAAATCGTCTAAAGAAATATTTGCTCTATTGAATATATTGTATACAGAATTACTTATAAATACAATAGTATCCGTTTTCAAATTTATAAGTACAACTGGCATATTGTACTCTTTCAAACTAGTAGAAAACTTTTTCTCTTCATAAAATATAGCTTTATGATTAAATAGAAGATGTAATAATAATAATGATATAGCTATAAATAAAAACACTACGTGAACAATGTTTATAAAATTATTTAAGTCCATATTAATAACCACCATTTTAACAAATTTAATACTAATAGACTGCCAGCTGAAATTTTTGTAAAAAAACGACGATTTGTTTGTCAATGTCTTCGCACATATATTTCAACATAGAAGATATAGTGAAAAGCTTTTCGTCTATCTTCTTAGCCTTTTCTATCTCTATATTTATAGTTACTATCCATGTTTTACTTATTGTTTCCAACTCATCAATTATAGAATAGTTTGCTTGGTGCTGAATTAATATCTCTTTAATAAATTCTAAATATACTTTTACAATATCTTTCACATTGCTGTTTAAATTTTCAATAGCTATTTTATTATTATCTAATTTGTGCAATACTAATGTTTGTAAATACTGTTTAAAAATATCCGCCCACAACTCACTTGTTTTTAAAGTTAAAATATTATGTAAAATTTTTAAATTGGGAATTCCCTTCATACCTATATTAGTGTCTTTAACTACTTTTTCTACTTTCGATACTGTTTTTTTAACATACTGTATATCTTCTGTAACTATATAAAACTTTTCCAAAAGCTGTGTTAAATTATCTTCCATAGATTTGATATCTGTAATATTGTCTTTAAACTTTTTAAATTTACTATTAATAACAGGAAGTACAAAAAAAGTTAATACAATATTTATAATTATCAAAACAGGTACAGAGTATTCTAAATTTTTAATAGTTTCTATATCTATTTTGAGAACAGTTAATATAATAACAATAAAAATACCTATGGGAATAAATGCGTTTTTTTCCATATAAGAGCTTTGTAATATTTTTTCTATTATTGCTGTTATATTTAACATGCCTATAGACCCCTTTAAAACCGATTAAAGCAAGCGTGGTCTATTTATAATTATAGACCACGCTTTATAATATTTCAATTTTTGAATCTCTTTAAAGCTTCTAATTCTTGTAATAATATTTTTAATGATTTATATAATTTTTGTTCTAATGTAGATGTTTTAGTTGTACTGGGATTTGTTTCATGAGTTGCTATGTTTTGTTGATTAATTACATCGGGGACATTTGTTGTAGGTTTGGTTCTAAGAAAATTATATGTTTTCTGTAGTATATTTGTATTAGGTTTATTTTTATAATCTACTTGCTGTTTCCATAAATTATATACACGACTTAAAACTGCATTACCTAAAGGTGTCAGCAATTCTGAAGATAATTCAAACTGCATATCTATTCTTGCGGCTTTCCCAGCATCTGTTAATAAGTTCTTTTGTCTCAACCAATTCATAACAACAATAAAATGTATAGTTGCTTTGCTGAGAGGCACTTTTTGCTGAGAAAGCACGTGCCATTTTACGGCATCATAAACCATAAAAGAGCCACTCCTTTCTCATATTGTTTTCTATATTTTGTTCTATGATAAAAAGGGGTCTGTTCTATTTTTAGTACTGAATCCATTTTGGATTTACTACTGTATGGGTATCGTGTCTTTCCATTTCTACAATATACCCACCTATAACATTACGTAATCCTTTACGTCTAGCATACATAGTTTCATTTTGAAAACTACCCGCTAAACAAGA
>JGI24712J26585_10003125_pt1 | contig 13206 bp, 11 predicted proteins | sample BioPla3DNA2_FD_26585 | JGI IMG/M metagenome (IMG submission 26585) | reverse complement strand
TTTTATTTGACAATCTAGATCCTCCTTAGTTAACAATTAATTATAGTAGTGGTGCCATTACTCCTGCTAGTACAACTGATGCAATAGTAACAGTCATAAATCCAGCTACCAACATCTTAGGTAATATTGCACCAAGAATTGCTTGCCTTTCTTCTTCAGTCTTCCCATTTGCATTTGCAACTTCATTTGAAATGATGAAAGTTCCAGGGAAGCCAAACAGTGCTGATGTTCCAATAGCAATAGCCATTGGCATAGATTCTTTCAATACTTTTCCTGCAATGCTTGAGAATATTGCTATACCTATAACTCCAAATACTAAAGCTCCTACTAATGGGAAGGCTAATGAAAGGACCATTTCAGGTGTTGCAGTAGCTAAGCTACCGAAGATAACAGCCATTAATCCTACCATAGCTAAACCTTGTGCATTGGCTAGTGTCATAATGTTTTCTTCTAAGAATCCTATTTCTCTAGCCGCTACTCCAACGATTAAACACATTACATACTGATGGATAACTCCATTAGTCAATGCTGCAAGTTTAAATCCTAGTAGTGCAACTAAACCAAGTTTGGCAAGAAGTATATATGATGTTTGTAAATCTTTGTTTAACGGAGGTATTAATTTTTTCCTCTTTTCAGTAACTTGTTCACTAGTATCAACTTCTTCCACTTTAACCTTATTAGGGTCAAAGTTTGCAAGTATCTTTTTTGCTTCCCTATTTAACATAAATGAAGCTACTGGATAACCGAAGAAACCTTGAACAACAACTAAAAGTGTAACATAGACTCTTAAGGACTCAAAACCTTGTGCAGCAGCAGCATCTCCCATTATTATTGCTGCTACAACTCCTCCTGCTACAGGTGGAGCAGCCGATATTGCATACTCTCTACCTAGTATTGGTGAACCTACTATAAGTAAAAATATACCTATGCCGAAAACTGCTGCAAGTGCAATAACTACAGTTTTCCATTGTTTTTTTAGGTCTTCAAAGCTCAGAAGTGTACCCATATGTGTAATTAAAAACCCAATCATAAGGGCACCGAATCCTGTTAATTGAGCATCTGAGAATAGAGTTTCTGGTAGACCTAACCAGAAAGCTGCTAAGAATAATACTGATGCAACGAACATCATTGAAACTATGGACTTTGTTTTATATGATATAAAGTCCCCTATTGCAAATACTACTAGTACTACGGTGATAGCTAATAAACTATCCATATTATTCCTCCTCTTTAAATCAAGTAGTATTTTTCAATACTTTTGATTATTTATTTATTATTTTAGTAGATCATTTTAAATAAAATAAATTTATTTCACATAAAATATCTATTTTAATCCTCACTTAATAAAAGTAGCATTTATATTATTTTATAAACAGTGACTTTCAGCTCACTCTATATAGTAGTAGAACCTCTTTCTAACAGGATTTATCTCCCAAACTTCCTTCGTCCAACTTAATCTATATGTGAGTCCCGTTATGCTCGTATGCAGGATTATATCCTAATGGAGGAATTACAGGATCGTCACTTTTGTTATCTTAATTGTAAATCTTAAATACAAGTTCTATTTTAGCTACCATGTTTAAATAGAATTCTTTATTACTATTAATCATATTTCATCATCTAATCTCTGAAATAGGTGGAACTAAGCAGCTGAATTTAAAAACTCATCTGGATATTTTATTTGTGACATCATTTTACTTTCATCATAATCAACATCTTTTATAATTATTGTGTGAATTATTCTGAGTAGCTTTCTACATAAGGCTATTATGGCTTGCTTTCCAGTAAGCTGATTTTTTCGCCTTGTTGTATAGTATATATACATTTCTTTAAATGCAGTATTTGTCCTTATCATCCCTAGTATTACCTGATACAGTAATCGACGGAGATCCTTTCGCCCTCTTCTGCTTATAGATGTTGTTCCTTTTACCTTACCAGAACTATTTTCTGTTAAAGAAAGTCCTGCCATTTTTATCATTTGTTTCGGAGTCTTGTAGTTTCTAATATCTCCTAGTTCTGCAACTATGCCGCTTGCTGTCACAATGCCTATACCTTTTATTTGCGTTATTTTTTCTGTTTCAGCTAGATTGCTACAAATATCAGCTACGTATTTATCTATTTCTTCTATTTGTTCTAGAAAGCCATCATACTTTTCTAATAGATAATTTATTTCTACTTTTGCAAATGAAAGTCCCTCTTTTATTCCTATACTGTTTTTACTAGCTGTTACAAGTCTTTCTATCTTCCCAAGACCCACACCTCTTCTCATCTTTGGGGGTAGCATCTCATAGATTTGATTTGGCGATATACTTTCAATTACAGATGGAAAGATATACTTTTTAATTATTTTTATGAATGATTTGGATTCCCAGCTGGCATATGCTTCTTTGTATTCTGGAAAGTATCTGTCTAACCAATTGTGAATCTGGTTTTTTGTACGATTTAAATCCTTTACTACAACTTGCCTTAAGTTCTTAGCATTCCTGAGTTCTTCATACTCACCTTCAAGTAAGTTCGGAGTAGAATACCTGGCATCTTTTACTAGTTGGGCTATTATTTTAGCATCTTTTTTATCTGTTTTTGTTTGAAGGTTATCATCTAACTCTTTTATCTTTTTTACATGCATTGGATTTACCGTAACTACTGTATAATCTTTAGCTTTAAGATATCTTGCTAGATTTAACCAGTAATGCCCTGTTGGTTCCATACCTATAATTACTTGTTCCTTCGCCTCAATCACTTTAATTTCATTGATCCAACTCTCAAACTCTAGATAGCCTGAAAGGGAATTATTGAATTTAATTGATTTCCCAAACTCTATACCCCTAATATCTTGTGCTCTTGCTACATGAAATTCTTTTGCAATGTCAATTCCAATAATTAAAGTTTCATCTGTTAATTGATTTAACCTATCATTTTGTTTATAATTCATAGTGAATCCTCCTTTAAATTAAGAAATTGTTTTCTCTCAATTACAATTATACCTTAATTTATTTGTGAGGATTTTCTATTTTTATGGTATCACAGGAAGCTTTAATAAATTGTATTAGTAAAATATAAAATTAATAAAAAAACCGTCTCAAAACATTAGTTTTAGAGACGGATTATTTCCGTGGTACCACTCTAATTCTCAATTTGCTTACGCAAATTGACTCATTAGATTACATTAATCTTTGCCTACTAACGGGGCAATCCGGCAAAGCCTACTATTATTTCAGCAGTGCAGTTCAGGAGTGAGTAACAAATACTATACAACACTGGTTTGCACCATCCACCAGCTCTCTTCAATATGTACTAGTATTTATGTCTCCTTCAATACTATTAGACAATCTGTAATATAATCGTTATTATATAATGGATAAGGCTAAGTGTCAATACAAGGAAAATGATATCATTTAATAAAATTATGGAATTTGTTCATAATTATTTAATATTTGTTATTTATTCTATATTTATAGGATCTAAAATGGAGGTAGTTTATATGAATACTATACTAATAGTAGATGATAATGAGAATATTAGAAAGCTAATTGAAATTTACCTAAAAAGAGAAGGCTTTATTACATTCAAAGCGGAAAATGGCCAGGAGGCTCTGGATATAATTGACAAAACAAAAATTGACTTGATGGTTTTAGATATAATGATGCCAGTAATGGATGGCTATGAACTCACCAAAGCCTTAAGAGAGGCTGGATATATGCTACCAATTTTGATGGTTACTGCAAAAGATACATATCCAGATAAAAAAAGAGGATTTGACTTAGGTACAGATGACTATCTTACTAAGCCTATAGATATGGAAGAGTTGGTCCTAAGGGTAAAGGCTCTTCTTAGAAGAAGCAGAATATATGAAGACAAAAAAATATATATAAAAGACCTTGTTCTGGATTATGATAGTTTGGAAGTGATTACTCCTGATAAGGAAATATCTTTACCAAAAAAAGAGTTTTATTTATTATTTAAACTTATGTCTTTTCCAAAAAAGATATTTACTAGGCAAGAATTATTAGATGATATATGGGGTTATGATACAGAAGTGGATGAAAGGACAGTTGATGTTCATATTAAGAGGTTAAGGGAAAAGTTTAAAGATTATGATCAGTTTGAGATAGTAACTGTGAGAGGTTTAGGTTATAAAGGGGTATACTAATGATGAAAAAAACCATATATAAAGAATTAATTACTATTTTCATATTAGTATTGTTAATAAGCAATCTTCTTACAGCTTTATATGTATCTTTAAGATTTGAATCTACAACAATAGCAGATATGAAGAAAGTCCTAAATTTTTCTATAGAAGAAGCAAAGGAAATTTATAATAAATATGATATTTCAATTAGTGATATGAATCGTATATATTCAGACAAGAGTATTCCTATTCTGTTTTTAGACAATATAGATGAATATAATTTAAATCAATCACAAATAACAATTTTAGATTATGGAAATAGTATATTATTAAATGAAGAACAGTTTTATAAATATCCAATAGCAATGACAAAAACAAAAGATATCTACATTGTGTCAAATATTGAAGGTAATTCTATGTTTAATATGGCTAGGGCAATAGTAAGTCTTAATTCTACTATTGCTGTTTTATTAGGTATAATTATGTTCTTGTTCGTAGCAAAAATGATAGTTAAGCCAATAAAAGACTTAACAGATGCCACTAAAAAAGTAGCTACAGGAGATTTTAGTCTTGTAATAAAAACAGAAAGAGATGATGAGCTAGGGGAACTAATTGACGGTTTTAATAAGATGACTAAGGATCTGGCCTCCATTGAGATTTTGAGGAATGATTTTATTTCCGATATATCTCATGAGTTCAAATCTCCAATCACATCAATAGAAGGATACACAAAACTGTTAGCAGATAGTAATGATGAAGCCAAGGATGAGTATACGGATATAATACTACATGAAACTGAAAGATTATCAAATATGGCTACAAATATTTTGACCATAAACAAGCTGGACAATGAGAATATTATTAATACTGAAGAGTTTAAACTTGATGAACAAATTAGAAGGTCTATTTTATTACTTGAGAATAAGTGGAATGAAAAAGCAATAGAATTGGATGTAGACTTAGATGATGTAATAATAAAAGCTAATAAGGACTTAATAAATCAAATATGGATAAATCTCTTGGATAATGCTATTAAGTTTTCCCCATTAAATGGTCGTATAAGCATAAAATTAATAAATCATGAAAAAAGATGCGAGTTTATTATTGAAGATGAGGGTATAGGAATAAGTAAGGAAGATCAGGAAAAGATTTTTGAAAAATTTTATAAAGCTGACAAATCTAGAAACATAGAAGGTACGGGTCTTGGCCTTTCAATAGTTAAGAGGATAGTAGATCTTCATGAAGGAGAAATTAAACTAGATAGCCAAGTAGGAAGAGGTACAAGGATATCCGTGTTTTTAAGTAATCAAGTATAATAAAAAAGAAAAACATTCATTGTGCATTCACATTAGTAGTATAAAATGGAGTAACAATTAGAAAATGATATAAGATAGATACTAGTTAACTAGGAAAGGGTGAAAAAATATATGAGTCCAAAGAAAGGAAAAACGCCTAAAAAACCATTACTTGCATACTATTTAGTGGCATTAGCAATATTGATGCTCTTAAATAGATTTNTATTTCCAAATTTGCTTGAAACTCAAGTAACAGAAGTATCCTATGGGGCTTTTTTGGATTATATTGATGAAGGTGTTATTAAAGAAGTTGAGTTATCAAATAATGAGATAATTTTTAGTGTAGAAATAGATGGTCAGACAGAGTATTATTCAACAGGTAGATGGGAAGATCCAGATCTTGTTTATAGATTATATGAAAGTGGTATTAAGGATTTTACAAAGATAGTACCTCAAGAGATGTCGCCCTTACTGAGTTATTTTCTAACATTGATACTTCCATTGGTTCTAATATTTGCTATTGGGCCTATCTTAATGAGAAGGATGGCTAAAGGTGCTGGTGGCAATGCCTTACAGTTTGGTAAAAGCAATGCAAAAGTTTATGTTCCAGCAGACGATGATGAAAAGACTTTTAAAGATGTAGCTGGTCAAGATGAAGCAAAAGAAGCCTTAGTTGAAATAGTAGACTTCTTACACAATCCAAAAAAGTATGCTGAAATTGGTGCTACTATGCCAAAGGGGGCCTTGCTGGTTGGACCTCCAGGGACAGGTAAGACACTTTTAGCCAAGGCTGTAGCAGGAGAAGCTCAAGTTCCTTTTTTCTCAATATCAGGTTCAGATTTTGTTGAGATGTTTGTTGGGCTTGGGGCAGCTAAGGTAAGAGATTTATTTAAACAAGCTCAAGAGAAAGCACCATGTATTGTATTTATAGATGAAATTGACACCATAGGGAAGAAAAGGGATGGGGCAGGTTTTAGTGGAAATGATGAAAGAGAACAAACTCTAAATCAGTTATTATCAGAAATGGATGGATTTGATAGTAGAAAGGGCGTTGTAATACTAGCAGCGACAAACAGACCAGAGTCCCTTGATAAGGCCCTATTAAGGCCAGGTAGATTTGATAGAAGAATACCTGTAAATCTACCAGATTTAAAGGGTAGAGAAGCAATACTAGAGGTCCATGCAAAGAAGGTAAAGATGGGAAATGATATAGATTTTAATGAAGTTGCTAGAATGACTGCAGGAGCATCAGGTGCAGAGCTTGCAAATATTATTAATGAAGCTGCCTTAAGAGCAGTAAGGATGGGCAGAAACCTTGTTAATCAAACTGATTTAGTTGAATCAGTAGAGGTTATTATAGCAGGTTATCAAAGAAAGGGTGCAGTTATACAGAAAAAAGAGAAACGTATTATTGCATACCATGAGATAGGTCATGCTCTAGTTGCAGCAAAACAGACTGATTCAGCTCCAGTAACAAAGATTACAATAATCCCAAGAACTTCAGGTGCTCTAGGCTATACAATGCAGGTTGAGGAAGAAGAAAGTGTACTAATGTCTAAGGAAGAGATATATAATAAGATTACTACATTAGCTGGTGGTAGGGCTGCAGAAGATGTTATGTTTGGCTCAATTACAACAGGGGCATCCAATGATATTGAAAAGATGACAAAGCTTGCAAGGGCAATGATTACAAAGTTTGGTATGAGTGATAAGTTTGGCATGGTTGCACTTGAAACTACTACTAATATTTATTTAGGAGGAGACTCCTCCTTAACATGTTCTCCTGATACATCAACTTTAATTGATAAAGAAGTCCAGTCTATTATTGATGAATGTTACCAAAGTGCAAAAAAAATATTAAAAGATAATATAGACAAACTAATAGAATTATCAAACTATCTTCTTGAAAAAGAAACAATAACAGGTGCAGAATTTATGGAAATACTAAATAAAGAGCACAGAGAAGAAAGTGAAGAAGATAAGGAAGCTGAAAATGATAAACAAATTGAAGATGATATGGCAACTGGAGAAGCTATAGAAGGCGAAAATAGTGAAATTGAATCTACTGAAAATCTTGAAGAAAGCAAAGCTGAAACTGACCAAGAAATAGAAGAAAAGAATGAACAAAATCAAGAATAGTTAGTAATTAAGAGTCACTCTATGGGTATCATATATCCATAGAGTGTTTTTTTAGGAAATTTTTAAATTTTGTATAGAGGAGAAGATCATGAGAACAGTAATTCATATTGTATTTATTGCTTTACTTGGGCTGGTAACATTCTTTGGAATAGGGCCTGTATTATTTGCAGATGGGGTAATGACTGAAAGAATGATTACCTTAGGGATAGTTATTGGTGTATACATCTTCATTATCCTTGTTTATAAAGGCCTTTTAAGAAGGATAAAATAGTATAGAAGAAGATAAGTTTTCAGTCGGTAACCTGGGTTACCGACTATTATATTATTGTATAGTATTATTGTAGAGTAAATAAGTCGGAATTATAAAGAGGAGGAAAGATATGAATAAATATTTTGATATAAAAGACACAGTATATGATGTTACTGAAAAGTATCCTGAAACATTGGATGTCTTTATAGGCAACGGTTTTGAACAACTTGCTAATGACAAAATGAGGAAATTAATGGGCAGGACTATATCTGTTGCAATGGCTTGCAAGACAAAAAAGGTGAATGTAGAGCTTTTTGAAGAGAAATTAGTAGAAGCAATCGAACTTGCTAGAAATTCAGTAGATGACGCACTAGCAGCACAAAAAAACAAAGATGAAAACAGTGATATTAGAATAGATGGAGTTCTTCCTTGCCCCATTAGAATACCTTTACTAGAGTCTTTTAATAAGTGGGTGGAAGACAACAAGGACAGCTTTGGATTTACTATAGATTATGAATTAAAATCGGCTAATCTTGGAGTAGATTGGATTATAGATAGGGTAAACACTGGAAAGCCAGATGATTTATCTGATCTTTTCATGTCTGCTGGATTTGAGCTGTTTTTTGATGAAAAATTAATGGGCAAGTACAAAAATCAAGGAATATTTGAAGATATTACAGGCCTAGAAAAGCTAAACAAAGACTTTGATAATGATTATATAGATTTAAAAGACCCAGAAAAACAGTATTCGATTATAGGTGTTGTACCAGCAGTATTTATGGTAAATGTGGACCAATTAAATGGTAGAGAAATGCCAAAATCTTGGGAAGATATATTAAAACCTGAATTTGAATCTTCTGTATCTATACCTATGAGAGATTTGGATTTGTTTAATGCAATAATGTTACATTTGCAACAAAAGTATGGAGATGAGGCTGTGACAAAATTAGGCAGGTCTTTAATGAGAAGTATGCATCCTGCAGAAATGGTAAAATCTCCTACTAGAAATACCAGTGGCGGAATACCTACAGTAACCATTATGCCCTATTTCTTTACAAAAATGGCATTAGGCAATACACCCCTTACTGCAGTTTGGCCAGAGGATGGTGCAATAATAAGTCCTATATTTTTACTTGCAAAGAAATCAAGCAAGGATAAGACTAAGAGATTTGTTGATTTCTTCTTCTCTAAGGAAGTAGGACAAGTACTTGCCTTAAATGGACATATGCCTTCAACAAATCCAGAGGTGGATAATGGACTTGTAGAAGGTCAAAAATTCATGTGGCTAGGCTGGGATTATATTAATAGGAATGATATTGGAAGCAAGATAAAAGAATGTGAGAAATTATTTCATGAAGCTATATAGGGAGTGAAAAGGAATGAATTTAGTTGTATTTTCCGGTCCCCCTTCATCAGGGAAGACCTCAATAATATTAAAGATAATTGACGCACTAAAGCAAAGAGAAGTAAGGGTGGGAGTAGTAAAATTTGATTGCTTATATACAGATGACGATATATTGTATGAAAAAGCAGGAGTTCCAGTGAAAAAAGGCTTATCAGGAGCCCTGTGTCCCGACCACTATTTTGCATCAAATATTGAAGAAGTAGTTCAATGGGGATTGAAACTTGATTTAGATTTATTAATTACTGAATCAGCTGGCCTTTGTAATAGGTGTTCTCCATATATTAAGGAGATAAAGGGAGTATGTGTTATAGATAATCTATCTGGTATAAATACACCTAAGAAAATAGGACCCATGTTAAAATCTGCTGACATAGTAGTTATAACAAAAGGAGATATAGTATCACAAGCTGAAAGAGAAGTCTTTGCTTCAAAGGCAAGTTCTGTAAATCCTAGAGCTATAACAATGCATGTTAATGGGCTAACTGGGCAAGGAGCATATGAGCTTAGCACACTATTGATTGATAAAGAAAAGGAGATAGAATCCGTTCAGGGTATGGAATTAAGATTTCCTATGCCTGCTGCATTATGTTCCTATTGTTTAGGTGAAACAAGAATAGGTGAATCTTATCAGATGGGAAATGTAAGAAAGATGGATTTAGGTGATGATTATGAGTAATTTATCAATAGGAAAATTAATTGAAAAATATCCCTTTGTAACCACATATTTGGATGAAAATAAATTAGATGTTACAGGTTATGAAGACCTGAGATTTGAGGAGTATCTAAATCATTTCTCTGAAGAAGATATAGAGAATTGGGCCATTGATAAGGAAAGACTTAAAGAAGACTTAGAGATTTATATAAATCAAATGAAAGAGTTTCTAGGTATAGATGATGAAGAAGCTGTTAGTTCACTAACAATAATAGCTGGCCATGATAAATCCATGAATCCTGAAGGATTTAAAGAATTTACTATAAATAAATCAGAAATCATATCCATAGTAGGTCCTACAGGATCAGGAAAGAGTAGGCTTCTTGCAGATATAGAGTGGACTGCACAAAATGATACGCCTACTGGTAGATCAATCCTTATTAATGGAGAAGTTCCAGATATGAAGTGGAGATTTTCTTCTAATAATAAACTAGTAGCTCAATTATCCCAAAATATGAATTTTGTAATGGATTTGACTGTTAGAGAATTTGTTGAACTACATGCTCAAAGCAGGTTAGTAGAAGATGTAGAAGATACTACACAAAAAATAATTGAAGCAGCTAATAGGCTAGCTGGTGAAAAATTTGACTTAGATACACATGTTACCGCATTAAGTGGTGGACAATCAAGAGCACTGATGATTGCTGATACTGCAATTCTTAGCTCATCCCCAATAGTTTTAATTGATGAAATAGAAAATGCTGGTATTGATAGAAAAAAAGCCTTAGATTTGTTAGTAAGCAAGGATAAAATAGTTTTAATGGCAACACATGATCCAACACTAGCATTAATTGCAGACAAAAGAATTGTAATTAAAAATGGTGGTATTTCTAAAATAATAGAGACAAGTGAAGAAGAAAGAGAAATACTAAAAAAGTTAGAAGAAATGGATACATTTATTCAAGGTATGAGAAGTGACTTAAGAGCAGGAGAGGAACTCACAGTGAAGAACTAAACCCAAAAGATAGACCTAGATAAATCTTAGTTCTTAGTTATTAGCTCTTAACCAAACTATAAGGAGGAATTATAAATGCATGACGGATGTACAGGCAGTTTTGGAGATGGAAAACAAGTAGTAGACAAAATAAGAATGATGGGTTTTAACACTCAGTTAATGCCATCAAATGTTAAGATAAAATGTATTGAATGTGGAGAGGAATTTGAAATGACACATTTAGAAACAAAATGTCCACATTGTAATATGGTTTATGGAGTTACTCCATGTTCAGTAAATTACCCTGAAAGGATTAAAGCTGCAGGTATTAATTATTAATAAATGCCCCCAACTACTTGAGAATCTGTGATTTCATAGTTGGGGGCTAATTAAATTAAATCTTAAAAGTTTCTATTATCATTCGTAAGTCTTCAGCGATACTAGCTAACTCCTCACTAGAATTAGAAATCTCTTCAATATTGGCTGATAATTCTTCCATAGATGCAGAAGCTTCTTGGGTACCTGCAGCACTTTCCTCAGTTATGGCAGTTGTGTTTTGTATATGACTTAGTAAAAGATTTTTATTCTTATCTAATAACTCATCAGAAGCATTAAGCTTTTCAATAACTGATTTTATTAAGTCTATAGCTTCAGCAATTAGAACAAATCTGTTTTCAGTTTCCTTTACACTTTCAGTTTGAGAATCAACAATATTTGTTACTTCTTGCATCTTATCAAAGGCATTTTGAGAATTGGTTTTTAGCTCTTCAATTACTATCTTAATATCATTAGTAAAATTACTAGCTTGTTCAGCAAGTTTCCTAATTTCCTCTGCAACTACGGCGAATCCTTTCCCTGATTCACCAGCCCTTGCAGCCTCTATAGCAGCATTTAGTGCTAATAGATTGGTTTGTTCAGAAATACTATTAATCATTTCACTTGAAGCTTCAATTTTTTCTGCACTTTCATGGTTTCTGACAATAATGTCATAAATCATTTTTGAGGACTCAATATTCTCATTTGTCTTTTCAACCAATTCATTTATTATTACAAAGCCCTCTTCCTTTTGATTGTTTATATTATTAGTTGCTGAATTAAGTTCATCTAAATATACTCTGTTTTCCTCAATTATTTTACCCATATTTTCCACATTAGAGAAAGAAATTTCTGCATCCTTTGCCTGAGTTTGTCGTTTATTACTAGTTTTAATTTCAATATAACATAAAATAAGGCAAAAGTATATTTGTATTAGTATTATTTATTACGAAAATTCTCTTATAAAAAAACAAGTATTTTACATTTGGTAACATAGGTTACCGACAAATGTCATAAACCAATATATACTGATAAAGTAATAATTAAACAAGGATATAATTTTAAAATACAATAAAAAGAGTAAAATGAGGAGGAAATGTTATATGAGTATGTTTTGTTATCAATGTCAAGAGACAGCTGGCGGTAAAGCTTGTACAAAAGTTGGAGTTTGTGGTAAGACAAGTGAAGTAGCAAATTTACAAGACTTAATGATTTATACATTAAAAGGGATATCTGTACTAGGTGTTAAGGCTGACGAAATTGGATATAGTATGCCTGGTTTAGACAGATTCATAATAGATGGTTTATTCATGACAATTACAAATGCAAACTTTGATAAAGATAGATTCTTTGCAAGTATTAAAGAAGGTTTGAAATTAAGAGATGAATTAAAAGCTACCCTAATTGAAAAAGGTGTTGAGTTAGGAAACCTTGCAGATCCTGCAACATTTGCTGTTAACTCAAAGGATGAAATTACATTTAAATCAAATAGTTCAGAAGTTAGCATTCTTGCAACTGAAAATGAGGATGTAAGATCTTTAAGAGAATTAATTACTTATGGACTTAAGGGAATGGCTGCATATGCTGAACATGCAAGCAACTTAGGACATGAAGATCCTGAAATCTCAAAATTCATTAGAAGAGCTCTAGCTGCTACATTAGATGATAGCCTAACAGCTGATGATTTAGTAGCATTAACATTAGAAACAGGTAAATATGGTGTAGACGTAATGGCTCTACTTGACAAAGCAAATACATCAACTTATGGAAACCCTGAAATTACTGAAGTAAATATTGGTGTTAGAAATAACCCTGCAATACTAGTATCAGGTCATGACTTAAAAGACTTTGAAGAATTATTAGAGCAAACTGAAGCTAGTGGAGTAGATATATATACACACGGTGAAATGCTTCCAGCTAACTACTACCCAGCATTCAAGAAATATGATCACTTTGTAGGTAACTACGGAAATGCTTGGTGGAAACAAAAAGAAGAATTTGAATCATTCAACGGTGTAATTCTATTC
>JGI24712J26585_10003124_pt1 | contig 13210 bp, 9 predicted proteins | sample BioPla3DNA2_FD_26585 | JGI IMG/M metagenome (IMG submission 26585) | reverse complement strand
AAAGCGTGATCCTGAAGAGGCCGAAAAGGCTATGATAAACGATATAGAAGCTTATAGGAAGCTTTATCACGAGGTCATTAAAAACAAGCTTAGCACATAAGGAAAACAAACAAACCTGTAAGGAAATTGCCATTAAATTGCTTCTTGCTTTATCTTCACAGGGCAAAGATAAAACGAATTATAAATAACTTAAAGAAAGGAGCATATGATGCCAAAGGTAGTAAGCTATTTACCACCAGTATTATTTGAAAGAAATAAAGTGGAGACCCCACCAGGGTGGAATTTAATTTTTGCCCAGAAGCATGGAGAGGAGGAGATTATTGAGGCCTGTAAAGATGCCGATTTCTTGATGGTGACTGCGGCGAACCCCCTTATTACAGCACAAATAATTCGAAATATTCCCTCTGTATGTTTGCTGCAAGTGTTTGGGACCGGGTTTGATAAAATCGATATTGAGGCCGCCAAGGAGGTTAAGCTACCGGTAGCGAATACCCCTGGCCAAAATGCCACCACTGTGGCTGAATTTACAATCGGAGCAATCATTGCGTTACAGAGGAAAATTATGATAGGCAATAGAGAAGTAAAGGCCGGAAGACACAGGGAAATCGAGCAGGAGTTCATCAGAACCGGCCTGAAAGAAATCAGGGGGACAAATATTGGGTTGGTCGGCCTGGGAACTATAGGACGCCAGGTAGCACGCCTGGCCAACTTTATGGGTGCCCGGGTGAGCTACTATGATCCATACCGCCCCGACAAAAAAATTGAGGATGAATTAAAGGTTCGTTACTGTTCATTTACGGAGCTGCTTCAGAATAACGAAGTTATAAGTTTACATGTTCCATTAAATGAAGATACCCGCTGGTTAATTTCCAGGAATGAACTGGCTCTTATGCAGCCGGGTGCGCTGCTTATCAATACTGCCCGGGGCGAAATTCTTGATCAGGCTGCTCTGGCAGAGGCGCTGGAAAGCGGACATCTCGGCGGGGCTGCCGTGGACAACTTTTCGCCGGATCCGCCGCCGCCGGATCATCCTTTGTTGAATTTATCGCCTGCAGCCAATGAAAAGTTTATTGCTTCGCCCCATATCGCCGGTGTTACCGCCGCCTCTTTTTCCCGCATGTTAGAAGAGGCGTTGGCCAATATCCAGCGCGTAGCAGCAGGTGAGAATCCCAAATATGTAGTAAATGGCATTACCTCGCCGAGAATGCAGGCAAAACGGTAGAATTAGTTTTATCAACTAAAGAAATAAAAAATAAGTTAGATTATTAGGAGTGATTACAGTGACTGTAAGCAAATGGATGCCTGTAGGAACAGTATTAAAGATGAATGCTCTTAATTACCCTGATAAGCTTGGCTGTCAGGATAAGAACAAAAGCTTTACCTTCAAAGAATGGAACGAACGTTCCTGCCGCCTTGCCAGAGCATTGGAAAACATGGGTGCCGGCTACGGTGAAAGAGTGGCNATCCTATCCTACAANCGCGTCGAATGGATGGAAATTTATGCAGCATGTGCCAAGGGAGGACAGATTGCTGTTCCCGTCTTATTTCGGCTTTCACCTGCAGAGTTCGAGTATATAGTCAATCATGCCGAATGTAAAGTATTTATCGTTGAGGAACCGTTTATCGAAAAAGTTGAGAGCATCCGTTCTAAACTTCAAACAATTCCGCAGGATAATTTTATCTACCTTGGTGATAAAAAAGCCCCTGCCGGTTATCGTCATTATGAAGAGGTCTTACAAAACAGTTCGCCTGAAGAGCCTGATGTTATAGTAGACGCGGCGGATCCCTGGACTATCATGTATACCTCGGGGACAACAGGAAAGCCTAAAGGCGTGGTAAGAAACCATGAGAGCTATATCTCCCATTACTTACTGAGTAATATTAGCATGGGNGTTCTTCCCACAGACAAGCCCATCCTGGTTATGCCCACATGTCATGTTAACTCCATCTACTATTCATTTTGCTATACCTANGTTTCCGCGCCGGTGATGATCTATAACACCGTGAGCTTTGATGCGGAAGATCTGCTGCAGACTATTGAAAAATTTAAGCCCACATACACATCCCTGGTGCCCACGCATTATACAATCATACTATCATTACCGGACGAAGTTAAAAGGAAATATGATGTTAGCAGCATTAGGCAGCTTCTCATTTCTTCAGCGCCGGCCAGAAAGGAACTTAAACTGGCCATTATGGATTATTTTACCAGGGCGGAGCTTTGGGAAGCCTACGGTTCTACGGAAACCGGTTTGATAACATATTTGCGTCCGGAAGATCAATTAAATAAGTTAGGTTCGATCGGCAAAGAGATCTTCGGTATTGATAGAATTAAGCTACTGGATGAAGACGGTAACGAAGTTCCGGACGGAGAAGTCGGCGAACTGTATACACGCTCTCCCCACGTTTTCCAGGAGTACTGGAAAGATCCCGCCAAAACAAAAGAAGTCTTCCGAGGCGAATGGTGCACGGCAGGTGATATGGGGAAAAAGGATGAAGACGGCTATTATTACCTGGTAGACCGCAAGCAAAATATGATTATTACTGGAGGTGAGAACGTTTACCCATCTGAAGTTGAGGGAGCCATCGCCTCCCATCCGGCTGTAAGGGATGTTGCCGTAATCGGTGTTCCCGATGAAAAATGGGGGGAAGCGATCAAAGCAATTGTTGTTTTAAAGCCGGATTATAAATCAGATGAAGAAATGTCCAGGGAAATTATACAATTTGCCAGGGGGAGGCTGGCAGGGTACAAGTGCCCCAAATCTGTGGATTTTATTTCTGATGAGGAGATGCCCAGAACGGCTACCGGCAAAATTCTGCACCGCATTCTTAGAGAGAAATACGGTGCCTGAAAAAGCGCCCACAGGTCAAATTTTCAGAAGCTCAACAACCCAGGTTGATTGTATAGGGGCAGTGCCGTTTGGTAAGAGTTTTGCAAAAAAATATTTCAATTTTATGAAGGGGGAGAGTAATGAAAAAACTAATGACTGGAAATGAAGCCATTGCCTATGGTGCTTACCTGTCCGGTGTTAGGGTAGGTGCTGCTTATCCGGGAACCCCGAGTACAGAGATCATGGATAACTTTTCGCGGTATCCCGGGGTTCATGCAGAGTGGTCTCCTAATGAAAAAGTAGCCATGGATGTGGGCATCGGTGCGGCCTATGCCGGGACGCGGGCTTTGGTTTCCATGAAGCATGTAGGTGTCAACGTAGCGGCCGATTCTCTCTTTTATGTATCTTATACCGGCCTGAAGGGCGGGCTTGTTCTTGTTTCAGCCGATGATCCCGGGATGCACAGCTCCCAAAATGAACAGGACAACCGTAAATATGCCAGATTTGCCAAGTTGCCGATGCTGGAACCGTCCGACAGTGAGGAAGCCAAGCAATTTGTAGGTATAGCGCTGGAGATAAGCGAGGCGTTTGATACGCCGGTAATGCTGCGAACCGTTACGCGCATTTCCCACTCTTCTTCTCCTGTGGAACTATCCGAAGAAGAACCTCCGGGAGCACCGCCGGAGCCGCCTTTGTATGAACGGAATCCCGGCAAATTCGTCATGGTGCCGGCTTATGCCCGGCAGCGCCATCCAGTTGTGGAAGAGAAGATAAAAAAACTGGCTGAGTATGCCGAAACACTGGCAATTAACCGTATTGAGCCGGGTGATGATACCCTGGGCATTGTTACCGCCGGTTCAGTTTATCAGTATGCACGTGAAGTATTTCCACAGGCCACTTTTCTCAAACTGGGCATGGTCTATCCGTTACCTGAAAAACTTATTCGCGAATTCGCCTCCAGGGTAAAAACCGTACTGGTAATCGAGGAACTGGATCCATTCTTTGAGGAACAGATTCGCCTGATGGGAATAGAAGCCAGAGGTAAGGACATTTTCCCCATGATCGGCGAATTCAGCCCTACACTTATACGGCAGTGTGCAACAGCTGCCGGCATCATAAAGGAAACCCCTGCCCAGGCTGAAGCTGCCGCCGCCGTACCCGCTCCCGTCGAGTTGCCTATCAGGCCGCCGATCCTATGTCCAGGCTGCGGTCATCGCGGATTATTCCACGTTCTCAGAGAAGCCGGAGTACTGGTTCTAGGCGATATCGGCTGCTATACATTAGGATCAGCTCCGCCTTTGAGTGCCATGCATACCTGTGGCTGTATGGGTGCCAGTATCGGAGTCGCCCACGGAGTAGCGAAAGCCGGCGTAAAAGACCGCGTCGTAGCTGTTATCGGTGATTCTACCTTTTTCCATTCCGGCTTCCATCCCTTAATTAACGTCCTTTATAACGAAAGTAATGTCACGGTTATCATTACCGACAACAGCGTTACAGCAATGACCGGCCATCAGCAGCATCCTGGGACGGGTATCACCTTACAAAAGAAAAAGACTGCAGCGGTGGATCTTGAGAAGCTTGTCCGCAGTATTGGTTTTTCACAAGTGGATGTATGTGATCCTTATAACATTGACAATCTGGCTAAAGTCCTGGAAGAGCACCTGAGCAGCAGCCAGCCTTCGGTAATTATTGCTAAAAGACCCTGTGTGCTCTATACCAGGGAAAAAAGCACGCCTCCAACAGTGGACCCGGACGCCTGTGTCAACTGTGGAGTATGCCTGGAGCTGGGCTGTCCCCCCCTCATGCAGGCAGAGGATCATGTTACTATTGACCCCATTTTATGTAACGGTTGCGGACTCTGTATCCAGGTTTGTTCATCTGAGGCAATCAGTCGGTAAAAAACCAGGCAGAAAGGAGCTGCAGTATGAAAAAAGTTGATATATTAATGGCCGGTGTTGGCGGCCAGGGTACAATTCTAGCCAGTAATATACTTTCCGAAGTCGGACTGGAGCTGGGTTATGATGTCAAAAAAGCTGAAGTACACGGTATGGCCCAGCGTGGAGGCACGGTAGAAAGCCATGTCCGCTGGGGGGAAAAGGTATATTCGCCTGTCATTGAACAGGGCGAAGTGGATATCCTGCTGGGATTTGAGATGCTCGAGTCAGGCCGGTGGTCGGCTTACTTAAAAAAAGATGCTGTCATAATCATTAACCGTTACCGTATACCGCCTCCGGCGGTAAACCTTGGAAAAGCCAGGTACCCTTCGGAAGAAGAAATTGAATCTACGTTGAAGAGCGGTTCTCAAAACATTTTATGGATTAATGCCACCGAAATAGCCAAAGAACTGGGCAACCCGGCCATGGTCGGCGTTGTATTGCTGGGTGTTCTTTCCAAACATTTAGGTGGAGCGGAAGATGTGTGGCTTGGCGTTATTAAACGCATGGTTCCGCCAAAATTTCAGGAGCTGAACACAAAAGCTTTTCTTGCAGGCAGACAGATTTAAGACATCTGCCCTGAAAACCAGGGTTGATAAAAAACACTAGTTCTAGCTTATTAGCTGCAAAGCTTCATATCTTCGCTTTGTTTCATGACCTGCAGCAACGGCAGAGCGGTTGCTCCCCCGGCGAGCACCCCATTTGGGATGGTTTGAGCGGTTCAGGCTTATGGCCAAAAGGTGCAGCCGTTCTCCAATTTCCTTTTTCATCTAACTATATTTAAAGATAACAGAAAGTTAAAAAAGTCGTTTAAATAAAGTTAAAAACGAAGTTAGAAAGTATTGACAATATTATTAAAAAATATTACAATTAATCTAAAATACATTGGACATTATTATGTCAGACATTAAATTATCACAATATTATTAAATTAGGGAGGTTAATAAAAAGAATGAACTTTGCTAAGTATGGTATTATTAACGCAAAGAAATACCCGGCAAAAGAATACCTTGTCGAGGTAAGGCCGCCAAAACAAAGACGGAGCTTAACCTGGAAAGAATTTAATGAAGAGACAAACAAGGTGGCCAATTATCTGAAGAACGAAGTTGGGGTGCAGAAGGGTGATTTTGTACTTCATCTGCAGATGAACAGCCTGGAGTGGGTGGTAACCTTTCATGCTGCTTTAAGAGTTGGGGCCGCAATTGTTCCTCTTAGTTTCCGTTTTGCCGAAACTGATATTTTATACGCTGCTCAGGCCTGTAATCCCAAAGCATTCATTTTTGATGAGCGTTTTTTGCCTAGAATAGAGCCTATCATGAAAGACATAAGCAGCATCAAGTCATATATTTGTATTGGTGAACAAGTTCCTGAAGGGATGATTTCATATGCTGACGTAATAAGGTCCGGTGATCCCAGGGATATATTAGTTGATGTGGACAAAGATGACCCTGCAGAGCTAATGTTTACGTCGGGAACAACCGGCCCCCCGAAACCTGTTTGCCAGGCCCATGATACTCTGTACCANATCGGGCTTAGCATAGCTCTTACTTACAGTCTAGGGCATGAGACTATTTACTTAAATCCACATCCTTTTTATCATAGCGGGAGTTTCTTTTTAAATTTTGCCCCTTACCTTGCCGGAGGTACCACACTTATTCTTCCTGAAGCCAATGACCCCAAATTTTTACTCCAAGCGATCTGTGATGAAAAAGTTAACGAAGGCCAAATATCTGTACCTACCATGTCTGATTTAGTAAATGCAGTAAAAAGGGGAGAGATTGATCTCACCAAGTATGATTTGTCTAATTTGAATACCATGTATGTTGGTGCACAACCTGTTCCTACTTCGCTTTTTGAGGATATAAAAAGGTTATTCCCCTTCAAGACAGGTAATATGTACGGAATTACCGAGGGTGGAGGGGCAGGCTCAACACAACTTTACGACGAAGATATCATGACTAGACCCGGTTCTATTGGTAAACCCACGTTTAATGTTGAGACCAGAATTGTTGATGATAATGGAAATGATGTTCCGGTGGGTGATGTAGGTGAGCTCATTATTCGCAGCCCGAGAGTTATGAAAGAGTATTATAAAAACCCTGAAATGACGGCAAAAGCAATTAAAGATGGTTGGCTTTATACCGGAGACCTGGTTCGGGCAGATGATGATGGATACATCTACATTGCGGATAGGAAAAAAGATCTGATTATACGGGGCGGAGAAAATATTTTCCCGGCGGAGATTGAGGATGTTATAAGACGCCATCCCAAGGTTGCCGATGCTGCGGTAATAGGGTATCCACACGAGCGTTTAGTTGAGATAGCTATGGCTATTGTACAACTCTTCCCTGGAGAAACAATGGAAGAAAAAGAAATTATTGAGTTTTGTGCCGAACAAAAACTGGCCAAGTATAAATGGCCGGAAAAAGTGGTATTTAGCGATGTGATTCGTAATGCTACCGGGAAAATAGATAAACCTAAGCTCAGGGAGAAATATATCGGTAAAAAAGGAATTGCTATGTAAAAAATCATAAAAAATAACAGAAAAAGGTGGAGACGAAGACATTGATAAATCCTCAGAATAGATCCAGAAAATTTCATTATGGGTGGATTGTAATTTTTATGGGTCTGCTTACTTCTGTTGGCTCGCACGGTTTTGGTAGGATGGCTTATACCATTATTCTCCCGGAAATGAGCGAAGGTTTGGGAATAAGTATCACAGAGGCCGGCTTGCTGGCCTCTGGGAACCTTGCGGGGTACCTTGTTTTTGCACTAATTGGTGGCATTTTGGCCTCTATGTACGGAAGCCGCATCGTCATCTCCCTATCTCTGCTGCTGATGGGGATTACGATGCTGCTAACAGGGATGGCCACCTCATTTGAATTCGCTTTTGCCATGCGCCTGCTTACTGGTATTGGAAACGGTGGCGCCTATGTTCCTGCCATGGCACTGGGTTCAACCTGGTTTGCCATGAAGCAACGTGGTTTTGCAACGGGAATCGTTACTGCCGGTACCGGTATAGGGACATGTTTATCCGGGATTATCGTTCCTGTTATTTTTATTGCTTACAGTGCAAGGGGTTGGAGCTATGCCTGGTATTATCTGGGTGGCGCCGTATTAATCATTTCAGCCATTTGTTGGGTTTTTCTAAGAAACAGCCCTGCCGAACTCAACTTACAGCCGGTTGGGTCAGGGTCGCAAAGCCCCCCCGCGGTGAACTCTAAAGCACCGGCAAAGGCGCAGGCTAAAAATTTGCAGTGGGGCCTGGTTTATAAAGTAAAAGAAGTCTGGTATATTGGTATCGTATACTTTATGTACGGTTTCTCGTATGTAATCTATATGACCTTTTTTAAACTCTTTCTTTTAGAGGCCGGTGTTTCAGACGCAAGAGCCAGCGCTATGTGGGCTCTGGTTGGGGGTCTGAGTATTGTATGTGGGGTTATCTGGGGAGGCATCTCCGATATCTTGGGACGAAATTATGGCGCTGCACTGGCATTTTTTACGCTGACATGCTCCTATCTCATCTTTGCCTTTTACAACTCAATGGGTGCTTTTTACCTTTCCGCCATACTTTTCGGGTTAAGTGCCTGGAGTATACCAACAATCATGGCCGCAGCAGCTGGAGATCAGATCGGTCCAGAGCTGGCACCTGCAGGGGTGGGATTTGTAACTCTCTTTTTTGGTATTGGGCAGGTGCTCGGCCCGACAATGGGAGGTTATCTCAGAGACGTTTCAGGAGCCTTTACCCTGCCATTTATAGTAGCCGCAGCTATTTCGATAATCGGTCTTTTAGGGGCACTATTCTTACTCAAGAAACCGCAGGGTTTGGCAACCCCGAAAGAAAAATTCATGAACTAAAAATTATAAAATATCCTGCGGATTCAACCGGTTGGATCAATATCCATACTCGAAGATNAAAAATGAACCTGTGAATCATATAGCTCCGGGATTTGAGGCTGGCAGATGCTAAAATGNTNGTTAAAACGAAAGCGCACACATTATTACCTCCAGAAAGGAGAGAATCAGTTGGACAAAGCAGAAATAATCGGACTTTTTCAAAAGGTAGCTGAGAACCCGGGCTGGCAAGCCCGGCAGTGGAAAGAGGAAAGGAAAGGCAAAATTATTGGCTTTCTACTCACAGATGTTCCGGAGGAATTAATCCACGCCGCCGGCTTCTTACCTTATGGCATTTGTGGAGGCCAGAACCGTTTGGACAGCGCCATTGCTCACCTGCAGAACTGGGCTTGCTCTTATGTACGCAGCAGCCTTGCTCTGGCGCTGGAAAGAAAACTGGATTTCCTTGACGGGCTGATTATACCGCAACCCTGTGATACCACACGTATGGTCCTGGGCATCTGGCAGCATGCCAGTCCTCTTCCATTTTTACAGAATTTCCGGCTCCCGCGACAGGTTAACCGGCCCAGTGCCAGGGAATATCTTATCGGTGAACTCGCTCAACTTAAAGAACAACTGGAAATTTATCGAGGAGCGCGCATTTCTAACGAAGAGTTACGAAATAGCATTAAGCTATATAATAATAACAGGTCTTTACTGCGCAAACTCTATCTTATCCACGAGCAAAATCCTGAAATTTTAAGCACCAAAGTGCTGTACACTCTGATCAAAGGCTCCATGCTAATGCCCAGAGAAAAAGTAAATGAGTTGCTGACGAAACTGCTAAAGGCTCTGGAAGGGGAAACAAGTCCCTCTGGTAATGATCATATTCGGTTGATTATTTCTGGAACAATACTGGAACCATTTGAGCTCCTGGATTATTTGGATGAAGGCGGAGGAGTAATTGTAGGAGACGATCTGCAAAACGGTTTCCGTTATATAGAAGGCGATGTGAAAGAAGATGTTGACCCTCTGGAAGCCCTTGCCGATCGGCAGTTAAACAGGATACCCTTTGCCGGATATGATCTGGAACGGAATCCCAGGAGATTTTTTCTCTCCAAAATGGCGGTGCAAAAAAAGGCCCGTGGCGTAATATTCCTGCACCTCAAGCATTGTGAGCCGGAAAATTATGATTACTACGACAATGCTCAAGCGCTGGAGAAAGCCGGTATTCCATCTATACGCATTGAAACGGAGTTCGGGATAACTTCATTGGGGCAAATACTTACCAGGATTCAGGCATTTCTTGAATTACTAGGGGGGAAATAAATGACTAAGCGAAAGACATTTAAAACAGCAGCTTATATGAAAGAACTCATGGCCAAATACTATCAGGAGGGAAAAGAAGCCCGGGAAAAGGGTATCCCCGTTGTGTGGATTACAGCCGTTGCTCCGGTGGAGATTATTTATGCTGCCGGGTTGTTCCCTTATTATCCGGAAAACTTTGGCGCCCTTGCTGCCGCCAGGAAAGTAGCCGATAAGCTGTCCATGGCGGCCGAAGCCCGGGGGTATGCCCAGGACCTTTGTGGTTATGCCCGCTGCGGAATTGGAGATGCTTATGCCGAAGAACATCCAGTTGGTGAAATAGTCAAACCTGACCTGTTGTTTTGCTGTAATACGCAGTGTGGCAGCCTGTCCAAATGGTTTGAAGTGGCCAGCCGCTTTTACAATGCTCCCTATTTTCTCCTTGATTCACCTCAAATAGGTCCCGAATTTGATAAACTTAGTAAACAGTATTTTCTGGCGCAGTTGAAGGAATTAATCTCTTTTCTGGAGGAATTTACCGGCAAGCCCTTTGATTATGATCGCTTAAAAGAAGTCCTGCGTCTATCCAAAGAAGCCTGCCGCCTGTGGAACGAGATCCTGGATACAGCTATGTTAAAGCCAGCCCCGTTTGGCTTTTTTGATGCCAGTTTTCATATGGCTCCTATTGTGACCTGGAGGGGTACGGAGGAAGCCGTAAACTATTACCGGGCACTAAAAGAAGAAGTTGATGAAAGAATTAAAGAAGGCATTACAGCCATACCTGAAGAACGCTATAAAGTATACTTTGATCATATTCCTCTGTGGCCAAAGTTACGCTGGTTTTCAGATTTTTTTGCCGAACATCATGCCCTGGTGGCAGTCTCGCAATATACACATTCCTGGGCGTACTCTTTTGATTTGGATAGGCCTTTGGAAAGCTTAGCAGAAAACTATATGGGGGAATTTGTAAACCGCTGCTTTGATTACCGTGTGCAGCTTAAAATCAATTTTATGAAAAAATATAATTGTGACGGATTTGTTCTGTTTTCCAACCGCAGCTGCAAACCCAACGCCTTTGGGCTGTATGATAAGCGCAATATTATTAGCAAGCTAACCGGACTTCCGGGCGTAGTTTTCGAGGCAGACATGTCCGATTTGCGGTTCTTTTCCGAGTCACAGGTAAGAGCTGAGCTGGAACCGTTTTTTGAGCAGTTAAAGTCAAGATAGGGCAATGTTAACCCATATAAAAAAAGAAAGGGAAAGAGCAATAAAAGATTGGTGACTGTATAGAGACCATTGCCTATGGTTAGCTATCCGGTTTTTAAGTATGGCCGCTTATCCGGCGGCCATACCGTTTAATCTGTTTCTGTGACATAACACCTTGCCTCTCATAATGACATTTTGCCCAGATAATTAGCAAGGTGACATTATCACAGATTAAACACACAATCTTTTTGTTTCTCTTGACAAACAATTTGATTGGTGCTAAAATTACACTTGCATGTGATAGCAGCACTGAAATGATGAAATAATAGTATATTAATAATTTGCTCCTTGTTTGGAAATCATATTCTATTAATCGATTAAATGCCTGCAGGCTTGTAAAACAACGCGGGGTGGAGCAGTTCGGTAGCTCGTCGGGCTCATAACCCGGAGGTCGCAGGTTCAAATCCTGCCCCCGCAACCAGAATTTAATTATACCGCAATTTTTTATATATATCATTCTATAAAAAGATAGGATTATTGGATAATTTAGTTGCTCACGTAGCTCAGCAGGTCAGAGCGTATCCTTGGTAAGGATAAGGCCACCGGTTCGACTCCGGTCGTGAGCTCCATGGCGGCGTAGCTCAGGTGGTTAGAGCATACGGTTCATACCCGTAGTGTCCGGGGTTCGAGTCCCTGCGCCGCTACCAATTTTATTTTTTTATGGGGTTGTTTTTTTTTAATACTTATTTATACTTACTATTAAAATTTGGTGTTTGTGGTAGTATTTATTTGGACAAAGGAGGAGTCTAAAATATGGCCAAGAAAAAATTTGAGAGGACCAAGCCTCACGTTAACGTAGGAACGATAGGGCACGTGGACCATGGCAAGACGACATTGACATCAGCGATCACCTATTGTTTGGCCAGTCAGGGATATGCTGAGCGGACGGATTTTGAGCAAATTGACAAGGCTCCGGAGGAGCGTGAGCGTGGAATAACGATAGCGACTGCGCACGTGGAATATGAGACAGATAAACGTCACTATGCGCATGTGGACTGTCCCGGTCACGCAGACTATGTGAAGAACATGATTACCGGTGCGGCGCAGATGGACGGAGCCATATTGGTGGTATCTGCGGCTGATGGTCCGATGCCGCAGACCAGGGAGCATATCGTATTATCCCGCCAGGTGCAGGTTCCTTATATTGTAGTATTTTTGAACAAAGCCGACCAGGTAGACGATCCCGAGCTGTTGGAACTTGTGGAGATGGAAGTTCGCGAACTGCTGAGCGACTATGAATTTCCCGGTGATGAAATACCTGTAATAACCGGTTCTGCGCTAAAAGCCATGGAGTGCGGTTGTGGCAAGAGAGAATGCGAGAACTGCAAAGTGATATGGGAACTGATGGATGCTATAGATTCGTATATACCCACACCTGAGCGTGATCGTGATAAACCCTTCCTGATGCCGGTTGAGGACGTATTTACCATCACCGGACGGGGAACGGTAGCCACCGGTCGGATAGAGCGCGGGGTAATAAAGATGGGAGATGAAGTAGAGATCGTCGGTTTTAGCGATCGTCCTCGCAAGACGGTAGCGACGGGAGTGGAGATGTTTCGCAAGACCATGACAGAAGCGGAAGCGGGCGACAATGTGGGCGTCCTTCTGCGGGGCATAGACCGTGACGAAATAGAACGCGGTCAGGTACTGGCCAAGCCGGGGAGTATCAAGCCGCACATCAAGTATAACGGTGAGGTATATGTATTGAAGAAAGAAGAGGGTGGTCGTCATACGCCGTTTTTCCCGGGTTATCGTCCCCAGTTTTATTTCCGGACGACTGACGTAACCGGCTCCATAACCCTTCCTGAGGGAGTGGAGATGGTGATGCCGGGGGACAACGTAAACATGGTTATTGAGCTGATTACCCCCATAGCGATTGAAGAGGGTCTACGGTTTGCAATTCGTGAAGGCGGCCGTACTGTGGGAGCAGGTGTGGTTACCTCGATCATTGAATAAATAACGGGGTACTCCCGGGAAGCATCATCATGGCCGGTGCGATGAAGTAAGAGGTTGCCGCNTTTAGGCGGGTAATTTTTACGG
>JGI24712J26585_10003122_pt1 | contig 13221 bp, 13 predicted proteins | sample BioPla3DNA2_FD_26585 | JGI IMG/M metagenome (IMG submission 26585) | reverse complement strand
AATTTCACTCATAATCATGCGGGATATATTTTCCGAATCAGACTCATTTATTGATTTCCTTGCCTCGTCTGAAGCTCTTTCAAGAGATAGGATAATCTTCCTTATTCGGAATTCTTGGAGCCTGCCATCTTTTTTTATAACCTTCATATTGATACCCCCCTTTGTTTTTATTACTTCTTATATACATTTTACAAAATTATAGAGCTTTTTGAAAGTGGTTTTCAGAATTATCCGACTCTTTGACTTAAAAATTTTCAATGACAGATAAGTAAAAGGACCAAGCCATTATGTCCTGGTCCTTTTTGTTAAACTGAAAATACCTATTAAAGGCAAGTTCTTTATAGATAAGTAGTTACAAATTTTATAGAATATAAATCGCAAATTACTATGTCATCACTATCTGCTTCTTGTATCACCACGTAGTCTATTCCTACATTTAACAATGTACCTCTTCTATCTGTAAGCATACTTTCCCCTATCAAAAACTCAATTCTTACAGTTCTGCCGATTTGAGTTACTAGATAGCCTTGTGTCCATTGGTAATCTTCAGCAGTTGGTTGTAATAGTCCTAAGCCTGGGGCAACCTGTTGTGGAACCTGCTGCCTTCCTTGGTCTGCGGAGCCAGTAGCTTGTTGACCTGTACCTACACTAATTGTTGGCTCTTGAACCCCGCTACCTGGGGTAACGGTAAAGCCTGGTGATCCAGGTGGTGTTGTCCCCCAAAAGATAGGTACTGGTGAACCAGCTGAATAGCCCAGAGTTCCTGGGGAAAATTCTCCCGCCGTAGTACCAGGTACAAACTCTCTCATTTCCTCCATAGATAAATTCTCTTCACTCATAGAATCCTCCTGAAAAATTACTTATACCAGCAAAAAATATATGTTAGATTATTCTTACTAAATTATTATATGTTGCAGTACTGAGATGGTTACAAATTAGAATTAAGTTTATAAAGAAATTATTCAATACCTATGCCCTAAAGGCAGCAATAATCACATATATAATCAATCCAAACAATAAAACTATAGATATTAACCTCAAGGTTCTACCAAAGAATAATAGGAGAATCCAACCTACAAAGCAGCACAAGATCCACACTGTTAGATTGCCTAAACATCCAAGTTTATCAAGCTTGCTTCCAAGTTTAAACATAAGGAATATTATGGTGCCTACTAATGCAGAAATAACAAATACTAAAAAACCCATAAAATCACTTCTTACAACACTACCTTTACCTTGCTACTTACTATAATTATTATGATGATATTGTGATAAATAAAACTAAAGCTTTTAGAAGTATGAATATATTATTTTAATTGATATAGCCCAGGGCTTATAATACTGTGCTTATTTTGATATAATTATAAAAAGAAATTATGAATTACTTTTCCAATGATTAATGGAGGTGTCGAAATGAACACTACTCAGAAAGATAATTATATAAGTCCTGATGAATATGAGGTACTACAGTCTAAATATGACTGCAAAACAGAATATGCTGATGGGGAAATATGGGTAAGCTCAAGCACTGCTAGCCGTGATAGAGTTTTTAAGTTTAATATATATAGAGAGTATGGTTTACTAGACTACAATGTCGTTGAACAAGAGGGAACAGTATTTCAATATACATTAAAAGATGGCCAATATAATGCTAAGGCATATAGCATAGATGATGAATACCTTAGTTCAGTTTTTACAGATCTAAAGATAAATTTAAAAGATATTTTTTAAAAAAACTGTGGAAAACCAAAGTTTTCCACAGTTTTTTCTTTTATTTTACTACTTCAACAGCCATATTTAACTTTTCACCGTTTATATTATATTCTTTATTAGCTTTTTCGCTATTAAATATAATATCTACAGTTAAGGTTTCTTTCATTATTATTTCTTGGAACTTCTTGATAACAGCTTCCAGCATTTCATTTCCAGCTACATATAGGTTTATTCTATCGGCAACTTGGAATCCGCTTTCCTTTCTCATGTTTTGAACCTTACTGATAATTTCACGAAGGTTTCCTTCTTCTCTTAATTCATCAGTAACCTGAGTATCTAAAACTATACCAATAGTTCCTTCTCCAGCAAAGGCAAAGCCTTCTAAGCCCTTCATTGTAACTAGAAGATTNTCTTGGTTTAGCTCTATCTCTGTACCATTTACATTGATAAGTACACTGTTGCCGTTTTGAACAGTTTGAGCAAGCTCCATTTGATTTCTAGCTGCAATTTCTTTTCTTATAGCTGGTATTAGTTTACCATAAGCTCTACCTAGTACAGGAAGATTTGGCTTGATTTCAAAGCTAACATACNTTGAAAGGTCTGCTCCAAATTTAACGGTCTTAATATTTAATTCATCTTTTATTATATGGCCGTAGTAGTCTGGAAGAGCAGCAGTACTTACAAGCATTTCAGATAATGGCTGTCTGTTCTTTATATTAGCAGCATTTCTTGCGCTTCTTCCTAATTTAACTATACTGTAAGCTAGATCCATAGTAGCTTCTAAGTCCTTGTCTACAGCTTCTGTGTCATATTCTGGCCATAGGCGAAGATGTATACTTTCAGGAGCATTTGGATCTAAATTAACTACTAAGTTTTGATATATTTCTTCTGTTATAAAAGGTATGAATGGANCAGCAACCTGACACAAGGTCACAAGAACCTTATATAAAGTTACGTAAGCACCAATCTTATCTTCAGTTAATTCTTGGCTCCAATATCTTGATCTATTTCTTCTTACATACCAGTTAGATAATTCGTCAGTAAANTCTTCTATAGCTAAAGCTGCTTGAGTTATCTTATATCCATTTAAATTATCATCTACTGTCTTAATTAAGGTGTTTAGTTTTGACATTATCCATTTATCCATAACATTGCCAGACTTGAAGTCAGCATACTTAGTTGGATCAAAATTGTCTAGGTTAGCATAAAGCACATAGAAGGAATAAACATTCCATAAGGTACTTAAGAACTTTCTCTGTGCTTCTGCAACATCATCCTCTGAAAATCTTGTAGGAAGCCATGGTGCACTGGCAGTGAAGAAGTGCCATCTTGTAGCGTCTGCTCCTTGATTATCCATAACTTCAAAGGGGTCTACCACATTTCCCTTATGTTTAGACATCTTTAGACCATGCTTATCTAGTACGTGGCCTAATACTACACAGTTTTCAAAAGGATTAGTATCAAATATTGCCGTNGAAATAGCCATCAAGGTATAGAACCAACCTCTTGTTTGGTCCACTGCTTCAGAAATAAACTGTGCAGGGAAGTTAGCTTCAAAAAGCTCCTTGTTTTCAAAGGGGTAATGATACTGTGCAAAAGGCATGGAGCCAGAGTCGAACCAGCAGTCAATAACTTCTTCTGTTCTTGTCATTTCTCCGCCGCACTTTTCACACTTTAACTTCACAGCATCTATATAAGGCTTATGAAGCTCTATATCTTCCGGTGTATTTATTCCCTTCTCCTTTAATTCTGCTATGCTACCAACACAGTCTCTGTGTCCACAGCTACATTCCCAAATTGGCAGTGGAGTTCCCCAGTATCTATCTCTAGATATACCCCAGTCAATAACATTTTCAAGGAACTTTCCAAATCTACCAGTTCTGATATTGTCAGGATACCAGTTAACCTTGTTGTTATTTTCAAGTAGCTTATCTCTTAAGGCTGTCATCTTAACAAACCAGCTATCTCTTGGATAGTAAAGCAATGGAGTATCACATCTCCAACAGTGTGGGTAGGAGTGTGTGAACTTTTCTGATTTGTAAAGTAAATTATGGCTAGCCATGTATTCTAAGATCTTTGGNTCAGCTTTCTTAACAAAGAGTCCTGCCCAAGGCTCAACACAATCCATAAACTTTCCATCAGCATCCACTAGNTTTATAAGTGGAAGTCCGTTTTTCTTACCTACTAAATTATCCTCTTCACCATAGGCTGGCGCTATATGAACTATACCAGTACCGTCTGTTAAGGTTACAAAGTCACCATGTATGATATAGAAGGCCTTTTCTTCTGGNTTATAGAATGGTAATAGCTGCTCGTACTCCAAGCCAAGCAAGTCTTCACCTTTGAATTCCTTAACTATTTCGTATTCATGTTCTAAAACGGCTAATAGTTCCTTAGCTAAGATAAAGTGTTCATCATGTACCTTTACTTCAGCATAGTCATGCTTTCTATTTACAGCTAGAGCAACGTTTGATGGTAGTGTCCAAGGAGTTGTTGTCCAAGCTAGTATATACTTGTTTTCTTCTCCCTTTACTTTGAATTTAACGAAAGCTGTAGCATCTTTAACATCTTTATAACCTTGAGCTACTTCGTGAGAAGAAAGTCCAGTTCCACATCTAGGACAGTATGGCACTATCTTATGACCCTTATATAAAAGGCCCTTTTCCCACATTTGCTTTAAGGCCCACCACTCTGATTCAATGTAGTCATTATGGTAGGTTACATAAGGGTTATCCATGTCTACCCAGAAACCTACTTGATCGGACATTTCCTTCCACATATTAGCGTAAGTAAATACACTTTCCTTACACTGATTTATAAAGGATTCTACTCCGTATTCTTCTATTTGAGACTTACCAGAGATACCTAGTTTCTTTTCAATTTCAAGCTCTACTGGAAGTCCGTGAGTGTCCCAGCCTGCTTTTCTTAAAACCTTATAGCCCTTCATTACTTTATATCTAGGAATTATATCTTTTATAACTCTTGTTATTATATGACCAACATGGGGCTTACCATTAGCGGTAGGTGGTCCATCATAGAAAGTAAAATATTCGCCGTCTTTATTCATGTCAAAATTCTTCTGAATTACGTTTTTTTCTTCCCAAAGCTTTAGAATGTCTTTTTCAATTTGAACAAAGCCCTTTGAGGAATCAATTTTTTTGTACATTTCCTTTCCCCTCCTTATTTATTCAATAAAAAAACTCCGCCCTACAGGACGAAGTTATATTCGCAATACCACCTCTAAAGTACAAAATTCAAGTACTATTGATAGCTTACTTAAAGTAAGTTACCATNGATACTCTATCCTGTAACGTAGGCTTACGGACTCACTTACAACTATGTTTAACATAGCTTCAGCTATCAACTCCGCGGTGATTTTCCTTAACTGCTCTCTATGGCTTTCCACCAAATGCCACTCTCTGTAAGATTGCTAACATTAAGTACTTTTCCGCTTCACAGCTTTTTGACTAACTATGATTATATTACAGCAAAGCACTCTTGTCAAATATTATCTACCCTTATTTCTTTATTTATTCAGCTTATTTTTTATAAATTAAATCCTCACAATGTTAGTAGCAAAATTATTTAGAAATCATATGATGTACTATAATCTAAAGAAAAGCTTGTACTTCACTTACTGGTGAAGAATACAAGATGCTTCAAGATAATAAAAAGTTAAACTTATTTGAGAGGTGGATAAGAAAATGAGTAGAAGACATTGTAAGCCAATGGATTGTAAACCTGTTTATATGCCACAAACTATGGATAGAAACTGTATCTGCGATTTCCCTACACTTATTATATTAATCCTTATAGTACTTCAATTCTCAAAGCAGGGCAAGAAGTCCGGCTATGACAGAGATGACGACTATGATGATTGCGATAAGAAGTGTGGCAAGGATAACGATATTATAGGCAATGGCGTATTGTTCATTATAGCATTGTTCTTCCTATCCTGCGCTGGCTGTGGAAGAGGCAGATATTAATGTACAAAAGAAAGAGGGCCTGGGCCCTCTTTTATTACTATTACACAGCTTTTGGCTGTTCTTCTTCCCTTCCAGTTATAACTTTAACGGGACATTTAGAAGCACATATGCCACAATTTGTACACTTAGAATAATCCACTAAGGCTAGATTGTCATTAACACTTATAGCTTGAACAGGGCAATTCTTTTCGCATAGTCTGCAAGCAATACATCCCTTTGAACAATTTTGTCTAACTGTCTTTCCAAGATCCTTAGAATTACATGNAACTCTATACTTATTATCCTTTGGTACAGATACAATTAATTCTTGAGGACATGCCTTTATACAAGCTCCGCAATTTACACATTTCTCTTCATCTACTACTGCTACTCCATTTACTATGGAGATAGCATCAAACTTACAGGCCTTAACGCAATCGCCACAAGCAAAACAGCCATAGGAGCAACCTTGNAGGTTATCTAAAGCTGCAGCTTCCTTGCAAGTTTCAACACCTTGCAAATCAGCCTTTATTTTTCTTGAATCACAGTCACCGCTGCACTTAANAAAGGCAACCTTTTTAGCCACCTTCTGCTCACTTGCATCTACTTTAAGCTCAGCACCCATAATTTCAGCTAGCTTAGCAGCACAGGAGTCTCCACCTACTGTACAAGCTGTCAGGGGAGCTCCTTCCTCTACTACAGCTGTTGCATAAGCATCACAGCCTGCATATCCACAACCGCCACAGTTGGCCCCTGGCAATACTTCTCTTATTATTGGTATCTTTTCATCCACTTCAACTTTAAACTTATCTGCAGCAAAACCTAGTAATGCACCAAATATTAAGCCTAAAATTCCCAAGCTTAACACAGCATTTATTATATTAATAAAATCCACCTTACCCCCCCTAACCTATCTTATAAGTCCCTGGAACCCCAAGAATGCAATGGACATGAGGCCAGCGGTAAACAAAGCTATTGGGAGTCCTCTTAGGGCTTCCGGTATATTTTTATTGTTATCTATGCCCTGTCTAATAAAGGACATTAGTACGATAGCAAGCATATATCCAAGAGCTGAACCTACAGCGTTGACAATGGATTGAGTAAATGAGTAGTTTTCTTGAATATTCAACATAGTCATACCTAAAACTGCACAATTTGTTGTTATTAGAGGCAAAAAGATTCCTAATGCCTTATATAAGCCTGGCGAAAACTTCTTTATAACCATTTCAACAAATTGAACTAATGCCGCTATTACTAATATAAAAGCAATAGTATTTAAATACTCCAAGTTCAAGGGCTTTAATATAAATTTATGGACTGTAAAGGATCCAATAGAGGCTATAACCATTACGAAGGTAACAGCTAGTCCCATTCCTACTGCTGCATCTCTCTTTTTTGAAACTCCTAGAAAGGAGCATATACCTAAAAACCTAGAAAGTACGTAGTTATTAACCAACATGGCACTAACAAATATTAAAAACAATTCCATACTATTTCCCCTCCTTTACAGATTGCTTCCATGGCAAGAAGATGCCATGCTGCAACTTTCGCAATTATGTTCTAAAGTCTTAGCCTTTGTTCCACTTTTCTTTGCTCTCTTAATATTAAAGTAATTAATTACTGNCATTAGTGTCCCAAGAGTAAAGAAAGCTCCTGGTGGCAATATCATAATAGCTGCTGGCTTGTACGCCGCTGGCATAATTTGCATCCCAAAGAAGGTTCCAGCTCCAATTAACTCTCTGATAGAGGCAACTGCAATTAAGGAAACTGTAAATCCTAAACCCATACCTATAGCATCAAATATAGAAGGAATTACAGGATTTTTCCCTGCATAAGCTTCAGCTCTTCCTAATATAATACAGTTAACAACTATTAGAGGTATAAATATTCCAAGAGATTTGTATAAGGCAGGTACATAACCCTCCATTAACATTTCAATAACTGTTACGAAGGAGGCAATAATTACTATGTATCCCGGTATTCTTATTTTATCTGGTATAAACCTTCTCACAGCGGAAATCATAGCATTAGAAAATATTAAAACAACTAATGTAGCCAAACCCATACCTAGAGCATTTTCCGCTGAAGTTGTAACTGCAAGAGTTGGACACATTGCTAAAACTTGTACAAAGATTGGATTCTCAGTAATTATTCCATTTTTTAATCTTTCAACTAACTTATTCATCTCACCCACTCCTTTCATAGCTTATTATTGGCTGACACTAGCTTCGGAGCTTGTATCAACATCCCCTTCAGATTCTCCTGTAGCGCCAGAACTTGTATCAAGCTCATCTAAATCAAATTCCACACCCTTAATAGTTTCCATGTAAAAGGCAACAGCCTTGTTCACCCCAGCTGCCACAGCATTGGAGGAAACAGTAGCACCAGTAATGGCATCCACTTCATTATCCTTAGAAGCACCATTTTTAGTCATACTGATGCCTTTTTCTATGTTTTTATTTTTAAAAGCAGCCATGAAATTTTCTTCAGATATTCTAGCTCCTAAGCCTGCAGTTTCACTTTGAGAAGTTATCTTGATTCCAGACAACTTGTCTTCTTTTGAAATTGCAACAAACATCTCTATATTTCCGTGAAAACCACCAGTCACAACCTTAAAGACATATCCTAATAATCCGTCATTTCCACCAACCTCAAAAGCTTTATCAACATATGCTTTCGCTTCTAAATCAACATTAGAAACAGTTATTTGATTTTTGTGAACAGCACCGGGCAAGAGCTCTACTAGATCAGTGGAGGAAATATCTCTATTCTCAGCTATAACATCTTTAGTAAGGCCATTAACTAGTCCTAAGGATAGTGCTGCAATGGCACAAATCACGAATAAGATTGTACCTAATTTAAAATATTCCTTCATTAGTTGCTCTCCTCCTTTACCTTACTCTTAGCTGTAAAGTGATTGATTACAGGAGTAAATAAATTTAGAATTATAATTGCATAATAAGGTCCTTCTGAATTGTAACCTATAACCATAATGAGTATGGATATTACACCGAAGGCTAATCCAAAAATCGCTTGTCCTAAAACACTTTTTGCTGTTGTATGAGGTTCTGTAGCCATGAAGATTGCTGCAAAGAACAAAGAACCCACTAGAACTTGAGCCTGTACATCTTTTCCTAAAAGCAAGGTCATACAAACTGCAGAAAGTATTCCTACAAGAGGAGTAACTATAGAAATCTTCCTTCTGATAACAAGATAAATACCACCTAATAGGATTGCGGCTATAGACGCTTCTCCTAAATTACCTTTAACCTTTCCTAAAATTAAGGATAAGAGCTCTGAATCCATTACCGGTGCAGTTCTAGCTGCTTTAAATTCAGCAGGCCTTGACAAGAGACTGGCCCAAGAAGCTATTATTAAAGCCTTTGAAGCAGCGGCAGGATTCATAAAGTTGTTGCCTAAACCTCCAAAGAAAAGCTTTACCACCACAGTAGCAAAGATTGCTGCAAGAGCTACTGCCCAAGCTGGTATAAAGGGTGGAAGAATAAGAGCAACAATTAAACCTGTAACTACAGCACTAAGGTCATTAATTGACTGCTTCTTCTTAACAATAAGATTGAATACGACTTCAGCCGCCACACTAAAAAATATACCAGTGGCTATAAGAACTAAGCTTGAAGGTCCATAAAAATAAACACCTGCTGCTACCACTGGTAATAATGCTATTAGTACATCTAACATTTTTTCACCCCTCTGTTAATTTTATTGTCGAATTTTCTTATTTTTTGCCTTATAACTGAAATTTTGCAGTCATTAGCTAATTTTACACCCTACATTATATAGGAAATTAAAAGGAAATGGTATGGTAATGAGTGGTACTGATTGCCTTTTTATCTTTCACTTTTTACCACAATGTTATTTTCTTAACTAGTCCTGAATTTGATGTTTTCAACATTTTACAACATTTATCAACACATTTTTCTGCCCTCTTTCAAATAAGTATGTTATTTAACTAACATACTTTTAACAAATTGTTAANATCTTTCCTCTAGTTACTCCTTGCATAAGTTGCTAGTTAACAGTGGAATCCTATAATTGATTATTATTGCAGAAAGAACAAATAATAAGTCAAATATTATAATAAGATAGGTGATTTTCATGAAAATCAAGCTACCCATTAGCCTAGTAGTATTTTTATTGCTAGCAATTTTACATTCCCCTACTGAAATCTCCGGAAATAACGAGAAACCTTCTTTAACTTTTAACAAGAATGGCAGCTTTAAAATTGTTCAATTTACCGACCTCCATTGCGGTCCTATTCTGGATAAAGCAACTGCTAATCTAATGAAGAAAGTCATAGAAGAAGAAAAAGCAGATCTGGTAATCTTAACTGGAGATCTTATAGATAAGAAATGTAGGACAAAGAAGGATATAAAAAATTCTATAGAAGCTATTGCTTTAATAATGGAGAAAAATAAGGTTCCCTGGTGTATTGTTTTTGGAAACCATGATGATGAAATGGGACTTATGAGCAAGGAAGAAATGATGGATTTATATAGGTCCTTCCCTCACAACATAAGCAGCCACGGTCCCAAGGATATTTCAGGCATAGGAAATTACAACTTGCTTGTAAGGAATTCAAAAACTAATAAGCCTATTTTTAATATTTACTTATTGGATTCTGGTAGTTACGGACCTAAGGAGATCGGAGGCTACGGCTGGATTAACTTTAGCCAAATTCAATGGTACAGGGAACTTTCAGAGGAATTAAGAAAAGAGCACAGGTCACCTATGCCCTCACTAATGTTTACTCATATCCCTCTGCCAGAATTTAAAAACTTATGGAATAGCGGCAGAGCTCAAGGCAATAGAAACAAAAAAGAATGTCCTCCTAAAATTAACAGTGGCTTGTTTGCCTCCCTCCTTGAAATGAAGGATGTAAAGGGAATCTTTGTAGGTCATGATCACACCAACGATTATATTGGGGACTACTATGGCATTAAGTTAGGCTACTGTCCAGCAACAGGCTATAGGGGCTATGGTTTGCAAAACTATGGTAGGGCTGCTAGAGTATTTTTTATAAGAGAGGAATATCCTGATAATTTTGAAACTTGGATAGTGAAGGACTAAAGAATTTTACTAATGATCTTTAATAGCTAGGGTCAGGTAGCTAGTTGGCTTAATAGAAAAAAGGATGAAATTCAGCTAACTGAATTTCATCCTTCAATGTCTATCGTTCATTGTTAATTTCCTCTATCTTCATTCCACTTTGATTTTCCACTACAATATTTGTCTTTGAGTCTTTAACTTTAATTACAGTGTAGGGCTGAGTCAAGGCCATAGTAACCATTTGTTTTGAATCTGGACTCTTTTCTTGGACCTGCACTTTTATTTTATCCTGGTAATCTTCTACATTAACTACTTTAATACTATAGCCTCCAGTAGACCTCTCTCCCATTAGAATAGCAATATATAGATATCCACTGCTGTCATCTTTGAAATAAATGAAGCCTCTTTCCCTTTTTAGCTTGTTTATCTTCTTCATTAAAAGCCTTGGTACATTGCCAGTATCTACAGTTTCAAAGCTTATTTTATTACTAGCTTGCTCTTGTGAAGAAAGACTATCTATATCATTGCTATTAGAAGAGGTTATCGATGTCTTTGAAGGTAGTTCTGTTTTTTTAGTACAGGCTGTAGCAATAGCAAGGATAGCTGCTAATCCAAAAATCATAGCCTTTTTCATAATATCACCTCATATATTAGACGTAAATAAATCCCTTTAGTTTCTATTTTGCACAATTTCTTTTACTAATATATGTCAGAGAACTCTATTTGTACTTTTTCGATATTATCTTCATAAGACATCCTCTTAAGTTTTGCCTCCTTGTCACTTCCTTCCACCAAGGTTACTGGTAGCTCTATTATAAATTCGCTTCCTTCTCCCAGTTTGCTTTTTAAGCTTATATCTCCCTTATGAAGTTTAACAAGGGATTTAACTAAGGACAAACCTATTCCACTGCCCTGCTGTTTTCTAGTTATAGTTTTATCCCCTTGAACGAACCTTTCAAATATTATTCCCTGTTTCTCCTGGCAAATACCAATACCGGTGTCCTTTACAGAAATTATTATCCGATCCTCTTTGTCAAAAATATTAACGAAAATTTTCCCACCAGGCTCTGTAAACTTTAAGGCATTAGATATTAAATTCAGCATAATCCTCTCAATTGCATCAAGATCGCAGGCTATTATTTTTTCTTCCACTTCCGTATCAAATATAAGTTCAATACCTTTACTTTCCGCATATTCAACTACAGACAAAGTAATATTCTCAACTAGGCTTATTATATTATTATTAGTAAGTTTTAAGTCAAAATATCCTGATTCTATTTTTGATACATCAATTAAATTATTGATAATTCTTATAAGCCTATTACAATTTTGCTTCATTATATCCATATACTTCTTTAACTTTTCATTATCACTGTAGGCCATGTCCATTTGATTTATATTAAGATTTATCAACTGTATTGTACTAAATATTACATTTATAGGCGTTCTAAGTTCATGAGATATATTAGCAAAAAACTCAGTTCGAAACTTATCATATTCCACAACTTCCTGTAACTGCCTTGACTGTTCTTCCATACTCTTTTCGATTTCTTCAGCCCTTTTTCTATCTGTTAAGTCCCTTGAGGAAATAACCACTCCGTCAGGCTTATTATTTGTGAAAACTGGTTTTGTATAAGATTCTAAATACTTATAGCTTCCATCTTTACACCTGCATCTCCATCTAAAAATTTTATTACCATGACCTCCGAATGTATATTTAATTACTTCCTTGGCCCCTTCTAGATCTTCCGGATGGACCAATTCAATAGAATTGCCACCTATTAACTCCTCAGGCCTATATCCTAACACCTGGTAATGAGAAGGAGTGGCAAAGGTTATATTACCTTCTTTATTACACATTATCAGTAAATCCAAGGTGTTTTCTATAACTCTTCTCAAAATTAATTCTCTTTTTTGCTTAGCTTCCTGCAACTTTTTTCTTTCCGTAATATTTCTAGCAAAAATAATATTATGTCTTAAGCCATTAAAAGGAATGCTGGTAGCGATAACTTCCAAATGTATAGTTTTACCTTTGACAGTTATAAAGTCTTCCTCCCTAGCAGGGACAATTTCATCAACTTCCCTGATAAACTTTATTCTTTTCTTGACAACTTCATGATAATCCTTATGGATAAAGTCTAATATATTCTTATTTAAAAGTTCCTCTTCGCTGTCTGCCTCCATCAATTTTATAGCCATAGCATTAACGTAAACTATAAGACCATCATTATGTATAAAAACTGCATCACTGGAAAACTGTAGAATTTTATTATATCTCTCTTCAATCTCAACCAGTCGTTGGCAGCAATACTTCTTACTACAATTTTCTTCCACCTCAAATACCCCCCTTGGTAGAATATACATTAAATATCAAAGTCCAATATTTAAACTTCGACATTTTTTTCTGTTTTACTCTTATAATAACATTTTTATTACTAAATTTACAAATAAAAAAAATCGACCGAAGTCGATTTTA
>JGI24712J26585_10003120_pt1 | contig 13225 bp, 9 predicted proteins | sample BioPla3DNA2_FD_26585 | JGI IMG/M metagenome (IMG submission 26585) | reverse complement strand
AGGTACCGTACCAGGTACCGTACCTGGTACCGCAACAGAGAGGTTGTGAAATATGTATAGAAACAAAACCAAGGTAGTTAAGATTGGTAACAAAGTTATCGGTGGAGGGAATCCGATACTTATTCAGTCTATGACAAATACTAAAACTGATGATGTTACAGGAACTGTCGAGCAAATCAATAGGCTCACTAAGGCAGGCTGCGACATTATTCGCTGTGCGGTTCCCAATATTCAGGCGGCGGAAGCATTGAAGGATATAAAACGGCAAATAAACATACCATTGGTGGCCGATATTCATTTCGATTATAGACTTGCAATAGCCGCTATGGAGAACGGTGCCGATAAGATTCGAATAAATCCCGGTAATATCGGAAGTGATGAAAGACTTAAAGCTGTAGTTGATGTGGCAAGGGAAAGAGGTATTCCTATTCGCGTCGGTGTTAACAGCGGCTCATTAGAGAAGGATTTAATTGCAAAGTATGGTCGTGTTACTGCCGAGGGTCTTGTGGAAAGTGCTTTAAACAATGTAAAGAGGGTTGAGGATATGGGATATGATAATCTGGTTATCAGCATCAAATCCTCAGATGTTATGATGTGCATCAGAGCCCATGAGCTAATTGCAAAGGAATCTCACTATCCGTTACATGTCGGCATAACAGAGGCAGGCACCATCAATGCAGGTAATATAAAGTCCTCGGTAGGTTTAGGTATAATACTATATCAGGGTATCGGTGATACAATCCGTGTATCTTTGACGGGTAATCCCGTTGAAGAGGTTAAATCTGCCCGCATTATTCTGAGGACCTTGGGATATAGGACCGATGGAATAGATGTTGTTTCCTGTCCAACCTGTGGAAGAACCCAAATTGACCTTATTAAGCTGGTCGGTGAGGTCGAAGAACTCGTTGAGGACTTGGATTTGAATATAAAGATTGCGGTCATGGGCTGCGTTGTAAACGGACCGGGAGAATCCCGAGAGGCTGATATCGGTATAGCCGGCGGCAATGGTGTGGGAGTTCTTATTAAAAAGGGTGAGATAATACGCAAGGTTCCCGAAGATCATTTACTGGATGCTTTAAGGGATGAGTTACTTAATTGGGAATAGTATAGATTAAGCGTACTTAAGAAAATTTGCAGGAATAGGGGAAGACATATGTTGTTTTTTGAGGCATTTGAGAATTTGACTTGTGATAATGAATTAAGGAAACTTTACAACCAAACCGAGGTTGTAAGGGTTGTTGCGTCCAAGAAAAATAATACACTTTCCGTATATTTAAAAAGTAATAGGATTATTCATTGGAGCAATTTAAAGAAGATGGAAGAACTGCTTAATAAGCAGCTCTTTTTGCATACCGGTAACAAGGCATGTATAATCCCTTTATTCGAGCTGACAGAAAAATATGAGCTGGAAAGACTTTTTGCGATATACAGAGACAGTATTTTGGATGAGTTAAGGGATATAAGCATAGTGACGTATCATCTTATAACTCAATCGGAAACGAGGGTAAAGGACAATACAATCATTATAAGGTCTAAGGAAAGCTGCATAGCTGAGGATAAATTTGAAAAGTTGAAGGCATATCTTGTGCAGATGTTCAGGGAAAGGTTCGGCTATGAAATTGCAGTCAAATGTGAATATATTAAGACTGCCGAGAAAAGAAAGCTTAGGCTCCCGGCATTTTTAAGATCTGATGAGGACGATGATGAGGATCAGGAATATGATATGCCTCATTATGATTTTTACGAAGAGAGCACTAACACTGTAACACAAATCGCTGCAACACCCACTGCAACGCCAACCGATACGCCGGTGGAGTCGGTTAATGGTTCCTCGGATAATATGCAGAATATAAATGGACAGGCAGAGCCAATTAATAAAAATGGAGCTGCTTCTGAGAATAATTCTAATTCATCTGCCAATAAAAAATCCACATATGAAAAGAGTAAGAGAAGATTCCGCAGGCTTCCGAAGGACCCGTCGGTTATTTTCGGTAAAAACTTTGAGGGCAATATAATCCCAATATGTGATATTATCGGAGAAATCGGTGAGGTTGTTATTCGCGGTAAGGCGCGAAGATTAGAGCATAGATCTATAGGTAATGATAAAAGCTTGATTACATTTGTACTTACAGACTTTACAGATTCGATTAAGGTGAAGATATACTCAAAAACCATTGATGTGGATGATATTCTGGAGAGTCTTAAGAATGACTCCTTCTATATGGTAAAGGGAGTCGCTATGGCTGATACATATGAAAGGGATATCACTATAGGATCCGTGGTAGGAATAAAGGTTATTGAGGACTTCACTGTCAAAAGATATGACAGGGCTCCCGTTAAACGTGTTGAGCTTCATGCCCATACGATGATGAGTGATATGGATGCTGTTGTCGATGTGCAGAAGCTGGTCCGTCGTGCCTTTGATTGGGGTCATTCCGCCGTGGCTATAACCGATCACGGAGTTGTGCAGGCCTTCCCTGCAGCCAGCCACGCTATCAATCCCAAGAAATTCTCTGATCCCAAGGAGAAAGCCAGAGCCGAGGAATTCAAAATAATATATGGCATGGAAGCGTATCTGGTGGATGATATTAAGGAAATCGTAATCAACGGTAAGGGGCAAAGCCTTAACGATGACTTTGTCGTATTTGATATTGAGACCACCGGACTAAACAAGATGAATGATATGATTATTGAAATAGGGGCCGTTAAGATTTCGAAGGGTGAGATAACCGACAGATACAGCACATTTGTAAATCCTAAAATGCCTATACCCTACGAGATTGAGCAGTTGACCTCAATTAACGATGATATGGTTGCTGATGCTCCGCCAATAGAGAAGGCATTACCGGGTTTTCTTGAATTTTGCAGGGACTCGGTGTTGGTAGCGCATAATGCGGGCTTCGATATGGGCTTTATAATAAGAAATGCCCATATACTAGGTTATGAAAATGATTTTACATATATAGATACCGTAGGTTTATCCAGAATATTGCTCCCCAATCTTAGCCGGTACAGGCTTAACACCGTGGCTAAGGCACTTGGTGTGTCTTTGGAAAACCATCATAGGGCCGTTGATGATGCAGGTGCCACGGCTGAGATATTTTTAAAGCTCATTTCCATGTTAAAGGATAGAAATGTTGTCAGTATAAATGATATAGATAAGCTGGGAAGGCTCTCTCCAGAAGCAATTCGTAAGCTTCCGACTTATCATGCCATATTGCTTGCCAAAAGCGATACGGGACGAATCAATCTGTATAAGATGGTGTCACAGTCCCATATTGATTATTATCACAAGAGACCAAGGATACCTAAGAGTCTTTTGATGGAATGCAGAGAGGGTATTTTGGTTGGTTCTGCTTGTGAAGCCGGTGAAATATTCAGAGCCGTGTTGGGAGATCAATCAGACGAGCAGATTGAAAGGCTGGTTAATTTTTATGATTATCTTGAAATACAGCCAATCGATAATAATGAGTTCTTGATTCTTAGTGAGAAAAGCGATGACAGGAAAATCAATTCTAAAGAAGATATAATGAAAATCAACCAACGAATCGTTGAGTTGGGCGAGATGTACAATAAGCCTGTTGTTGCCACCTGCGATGTTCATTTTCTTGAGCCTGAGGATGAAATATACAGAAGAATTATTTTGGCAGGAAAGGGATATAAGGACGCAGATACTCAACCGCCTCTTTATTTTCGTACCACGGAAGAGATGCTGGAAGAGTTCAGGTACCTGGGAGAGGATAAGGCTAAGGAGGTTGTAATAACCAATACCAACTGGGTGAGTGACCAAATTGAGAAGATTTCACCGGTAAGGCCGGACAAATGTCCTCCTGTGCTTCCCAATTCGGATGAGAATCTAAAGAGTATATGCTATGAGAAGGCACATTCAATCTACGGAAAGGAACTTCCGCCGCAGGTTCAGCAGAGGCTGGAGCATGAGCTTGATTCGATAATATCCAATGGCTTTGCGGTTATGTATATCATAGCACAGAAATTAGTATGGAAATCCAATGAGGACGGTTATCTTGTGGGTTCCCGCGGTTCGGTAGGTTCTTCATTTGTAGCAACTTTGGCCGGAATAACCGAGGTTAATCCTCTTCCTCCTCATTATTACTGCGGTAGCTGTCATTATAGCGATTTCGATTCCGAGGAAGTTAAAAAATATGCCGGAAGCTCCGGATGTGATATGCCCGATAGGAGCTGTCCGGTATGCAATACGCCTTTGGAGAAGGATGGTCATGATATTCCGTTTGAAACCTTCTTAGGCTTTGACGGTGATAAGGAGCCGGATATTGACCTTAATTTCTCCGGTGAATATCAGAGCAAGGCTCACGATTATTTGGAGGTCATTTTCGGTGAAGGCAACACGTTCCGTGCAGGAACAATCGGTACCTTAGCTGATAAGACTGCATTTGGGTATGTGAAGAATTATTTTGAGGAAAGAGGCATACATAAACGAAATGTTGAAATTGACAGATTAATCGAGGGCTTGGTAGGTGTCCGAAGAACGACCGGACAGCATCCCGGTGGTATAGTGGTTCTTCCCCATGGTGAGAACATCTATTCATTTACACCCGTGCAGCGTCCTGCCAATGATATGAATACGAAGGTTATAACCACTCATTTTGACTACCATTCGATTGACCATAACCTATTAAAGCTTGATATCCTTGGACATGATGACCCTACCATGATAAAAATGCTGGAGGATATCACAGGGCTGGATGCGAAGAAAATAAAGCTGGATGAGAAGAAGGTATTATCCTTATTCCATAGTACAGAAGCTTTAGGAATAAGCCCGAAGGATATTGACGGATGTGAGCTGGGATGTCTTGGTGTTCCTGAGTTTGGAACAGATTTTGTCATGCAGATGGTTAAGGAGGCTAAGCCGAAGTCATTTTCAGATCTGGTGCGTATATCCGGATTAAGTCATGGTACTGATGTATGGCTGGGAAATGCTCAGAGATTGATAAAAGAGGGAATCTGTACACTGTCCACGGCCATATGTACCCGTGATGATATAATGACTTATCTCATAGGAAAAGGGATGGAGCCGGGCCTTTCCTTTAAGATTATGGAGGATGTTCGAAAAGGAAAGGGCCTTACCCCCGAGATGGAGAAGGCAATGCTGGCGTCGGATGTTCCGGAATGGTATATTCAATCCTGTAAGCAGATAAAGTATATGTTCCCTAAGGCTCATGCGGCTGCCTATGTCATGATGGCATTCCGTATCGCTTATTTTAAGGTTTATTATCCGCTGGCATATTATGCGGCATACTTCTCGATTCGTGCTTCGGCATTCAACTACGAGCTAATGTGCCAGGGAAAGGCACATCTTGAGAATATTATGTCGGACTACAAGCGTAGAATGAATACACTGACAAAAAAGGAACAAGATACCTATAGAGATATGCGTATCGTACAGGAGATGTATGCAAGGGGAATCTCATTTGTTCCGATTGACATATACAAGGCACAATCCCATAAATTCCAAATCGTAGGAGATAAGCTGATGCCGTCCTTAAATTCCATTGACGGAATGGGAGATACGGCTGCCAGAGGAGTAGTCGAGGCTGCCAAGCAGGGTCGCTTCCTATCAAGGGATGACTTTAAGATAAGATGCAAGGTCAGTTCTACTGTCGTAGAAAACCTAGCCAGACTTGGACTTCTTGGAGATATGCCCCAGTCAAATCAGATGTCTCTACTGGATTTTCTGTAGGAGAGTGGGGATTGTTGGGTACCTCTTTGGGGTACCTGGTACGGTACCAGGTACCGTACCAGGTACCGACTGTTTTGGTACCAGGTACACAAAAAACCACAAGCACTCAATTATTTGAGTTTTGTGGTTTATTTTTTGTAACATATTAATTTTAAACAGCTCGTAGGGGAATCGAACCCCTGTTTCCGCCGTGAGAGGGCGGCGTCTTGACCCCTTGACCAACGAGCCACGGAACATTACTTATATTATACTATTACGTAATAAAAATCAAGTACAATTTTAAATTTTTTCGACAATGGTACCTGGTACCGTACCTGGTACCGAAATAACCTGTACCTGGTACCATTTATAACTACAAATAATAATATATATAAGAAATAAATGGGATTACCGGTATTGACAAGTGTTAATAAATAATATAACTTTGAAACATAATAAACTTGGTAAATCAAAGAAAGAGGGATATTATTTATGAAGCTTTTATATAAAGGGAAAACTAAGGATGTCTACGCATTATCAGATGGAAATTATTTATTGAAATTTAAGGATGACGTAACGGGAGTAGATGGTGTATTCGATCCTGGTGCAAACACCGTAGGATTGACCATAGATGGGGCCGGAAAGGCAGGGCTTAGGCTCACGAAGCTGTTCTTTGAAAGGCTTAGAGAAGAGGGTATTCCTACTCATTATATAGATTGTGATATTGAGGCTGCAACTATGACAGTAAAGCCGGCAACTATGTTTGGTAATGGGCTCGAGGTTATCTGCAGATATCGGGCCGTAGGTAGCTTCATTCGCCGATATGGTATGTATGCGAAGGAAGGTCAGCCACTGGACGCATTTGTAGAAGTGACCTTAAAGGATGACAAGCGTGAGGACCCACCCATTAATGAGGATGCACTCCATATGCTTGGGATTCTAACCAGAGACGAGTACGCTGTTCTTAAAGATCTAACTATAAGGATATCGGACATTGTTAAGGAGGAGCTTGCTAAAAAAGGCATTGAATTATACGATATTAAGCTGGAGTTCGGACGTATCGGTGAAGACAAACATGTCGCTCTAATAGATGAAATCTCCGGTGGCAATATGAGAGCTTACAAGGACGGTAAGTATATTGAACCGATTATGTTGGAGAAGCTAATGCTTTCGTAATGGCATCATTACGATTACAAATACCATATTAACAGAGATTTATTAAAGCTCATCGGATATTTATGTCGATGGGCTTTTTTGAATAGGATAGTTCATTTCGCAAGCGAAACCTTTTCATATGTGAGACTATCAATATTCACAACATAAATCAATTATTATCATATCCTTGCACAATATACATAATATGTAAAATATGATATTATTAAGTATATACTTCATTTACATCATGTACAATCTGTACGTCTTGTCAATAACCATATCTTAATCTTCGTTCTACTATCTACATAATCCCAACATTAATTTTACATTTATGAAAGGGGGAATTATTATTCCACGAAAAAGAAGAACCTGGTATCCGGGTGCAATATACCATATTGTAACGAGAGGAAATAACAAGCAAAAAATATTTCTATGTAAGGAAGATTACTGGCACTACATGAATTTATTAAGGCAAATTCATGAAAATTATCCATTTAAATTATTTAGCTATTGCTTAATGTCCAATCATGTACATCTTCAGATTGCCACTGATGATATTGAGATTTGGACTATTATGAGAGCAATAAACTGGAGCTATTCTAATTATTTTAATACCAAATACGATAAAGTAGGCCATTTGTTTCAGAACAGATATCATTCGGAAATAATAGAGAAGGAATCGTATCTTTTGCAGACGAGTAAGTATATACATTTAAATCCCGTAAAAGCCGGTATAGTGGATCAGCCTATTAAGTATCCATGGAGTAGCTACGGCGTATATATGGGAGTCTACAAGAGTAGTCTGATTTCAGAGAATGAAACTTTGGCATATTTTCAGTATAATAGGGAGTTATATAAGAATTATGTAGAGAGTGAAGACAGTGATAATGAAGATGATGAGGATGGGTTTTGGCTGAAGGATGAGAATACTGCGATAAGAAGCAGTCAGTGAAAAGCGATACCAAAATGCGGTATCAAAGCGGTACCAGGTACACTCCGAAAAGGTACCAGGTACCGACCGAAAAAGTACCAGGTACCGTACCTGGTACCGAAAATGTTGACATGTACCAACCACATTGTTAAGATTGTTTTAAGTTTTATATCGACCATTTTTTAAGAATCGTCTTTTATTATTATATTATCGGTTATGGTAGGAGGTACGTTGTATATGGATGCAGCGAGGATTTTGGTGGCTGATGATGATAGGGAGATAGCCAGTGCAATTGAGAAGCTTTTAATAATGGAAGGATATGAGGTGATTAAAGCTTATAATGGCTTAGAGGCGCTGGATGCGTTGGTGTCTAGTCAGGTGCATTTGATTATATTGGATATTATGATGCCGAAGATGGATGGCCTGACCACGATGATGAAGGTAAGAGACAGCAAGAATATTCCTATTATATTATTGTCTGCCAAATCAGAGGACTCAGACAAGATACTGGGACTTTCCATGGGTGCGGATGATTATGTAACAAAGCCATTTAATCCTCAGGAGCTGGTCGCCAGGGTAAAGAGTCAGCTGAGAAGATATCTGCAGTTGGGAGATAAGGACAGCGTCAATTCAACCACAAAGCTTACAGTGGGAGGCCTATGCATGGACTTAGAAAAGGCTGAGCTTACTGTGGATGGTGAACAGGTTAAACTGACCGCAAAGGAGTTTAAGATACTGGAATTCCTTATGAGAAACGCGGGAAATGTATTTTCGGCTGAGCAGATATATGAAAGAGTATGGCAGGAGCAGGCATTCTCAGTCGAGAACACAGTAATGGTCCATATCAGGCGTATCCGTGAAAAAATCGAAATTAATCCAAAGGAACCGAAATATTTAAAGGTGGTGTGGGGAATTGGTTATAAAATTGAGAAGATTTAGCAGAAGTAAAATAACGAAGTTCATTGCATTTTCGCTAACCGTAGTTCTTATAACCTTAACGATGGTATTATCGAATTACGCTATTAACAGCAGAATGAATCTTGAATCCTTATTTGTTAAGGACTACATTAAAAGTGATTCATTTATATACGGCAAATTGTCGAAGTCAATTCATGAGATAAACAATCATTTTATTAATGACACTGAGAGCATTAAGCCGGAACCGGAATACCTCTATTATATTACTGATGGGGAAATCACTAAGCATAACGCAAGTCTCGAAGATATACTTAAACAGGAGGAATATCTTTATAAATTCAAAGAAAATGTATGGGATTATGGGGAAAATACCTTTAAAAATGTACAGAATTATGTTAAGGAGGATACCAGCTTATACCTTGTTTTTCCAAAGGAATACTTAGAGGAGCAGCAGCAGAAATGGGACATGGAAAGAGACAGGTTAATGCCCATTGCTGTGTCAGTAATAATATCTTTAATTGTGGTGATATTATGTGTCATTTATCTTATGGCCGTAACCGGTAAAATACCGGAGGACAATGAGGTTCATCTGGCTTCATATGCGGACAGAATATATAGTGATATCCAGCTGGGAATTTTGCTTATTACGCTTTATTTTTGGCTTTATGGATTATACGGATTTTTTGGACATTATAGCAACAGAGATGTCCTAAGCATGGAGCAATATTATTCAATCATAATGACGGGCATAATTTCGTTTGTTGGTTCGATAGTCTGCGGAGTGATTATGCTTAGTCTGGTACGAAAGCTGAAGGCACGGAGGCTTTTAAAGCATAGCATGATTTATGCTGTATTATATGCAATCAGCAGATTTATCAGAAGCTTCTTTGATGACAGCAGATTCGAGCATTTCCCCTTGACAAAGTCCCTAAACAGAAGGCAGATTATATTTACAGTAGCCAGTGGGGGAATGGTGTTCTTATTCTTGTTGTTTTGGGCAGCTTCAGAAAGCTTTATAGCAGGTTTAATTCCTGTACTTATAGAGGGTGCTATAATTTTCTGGTATTTTCATGAGAATAATAAGACATTCGATGAGATTAATCGGGGGTTTCAGGAAAGTCTGCAGGAGCAAATGAAATCCGAGAGAATGAAGGTGGATTTAATTACAAATGTTTCTCATGACCTCAAGACACCGCTAACATCCATAATCAGCTATGTGGACCTGTTATCTAAGGAGGAATTACCCGAGAGTGCAAGGGATTATGTGAATATATTGGCGGATAAGTCGGGAAGACTTAAAAATATCGTATCTGATCTGTTCGATCTCGCGAAGAGCACCAGCGGAAATCTGCCTCTTAATATGGAGACACTCGACCTTAAGAAGCTCATAGAGCAGACCTTGGGTGATATGGAGGATGAAATAGAGAGGTCGGATATCCGCATAAAGACATCGCTTACCGAAGCGCCTGTATATATATACTCTGACGGCAAAAAATTATATAGGGTATTCCAAAACATCATAGGAAATGCAATAAAATATTCGCTTTCCGGCACCAGAGTATTCATCGATATGGAGTATGAGAATAATTATATAAACGTTATTGTAAAAAATACTGCATCATATGATATGGATTTTACTGCCGAGGAAATTCTTCAAAGATTCACCAGAGGGGATGAATCACGATCAACCGAGGGAAGTGGTCTGGGTCTATCTATAGCCGAAAGCTTTACCTGGGCGTGCGGAGGAAGATTCAAGGTGGAAATAGACGGAGATCTGTTCAAAGTGAAAATACAATTTCCGGTAGTAGGTGTGTAGGATAAAATAGTTATGCCATGATATAATAATTTTATAATGCATTTATCTATGATAAATAGATATAAATAATTCAGCACACATTATATGTGGGCTGAATTTTTTGTATCATCGATAAAACCACCTGCTATGCAGGTAGAACCCGACAGCTTTAGCTTCAATTAAAAGACCTTTCAGTAGCACTATTATATTACTGACATCTAATATATTATATGGTATAATGACGGATAAAGGAGGAAGGCATATATGGATTATTTAAATAATATGATTAAAACTCAATTAGAACATCGAACGATAAGAGAATTTAAAGAAGATATAGTTCCGGAGAATATCATAGATCAGTTAACTCAAGTGGCAAGCCGTACTGCGACATCAAACGGAATGCAGGCATGTTCAATTATAAGAATAACCGACCCTGCCATAAAGAAAGAGCTTGCCGATATTAGCACGCAGGAATATGTGGCCAGAATGCCGGAGCTATGGATATTTATTGTAGATCAATACCGTAATGGACAGATAGCAAAGGAAAAGGGCTTTGATGAAGATAGCATAAATGATATGGATCGCTTCTTCCAAGGATTTACGGATGCATGTCTGATGGCACAGAACGTAGTGAACGCGGCGGAAAGCCTCGGACTCGGAACCGTGTATTATGGAAGCATACTCAATAATCCTTCAAGAACAATTAAACTGCTTAAGCTTCCGAAGAGGACATTTCCGGTGCTGGGCTTAGGGTTTGGATATCCCAATCAGGAGCCACAGCTTAAGCCACGGATGGATATGAAGCTACGAATGTTCGAAAACAGCTATAAATGCTTTGATAACTATAGTGAGATTATCAAGGAATATGATGAAATAATGCAAACATATTATGACCTTAGACAGGCTAACAAGAGAGTGGACAGCTTCAGTAATCAGGTTGTTTCTAAACTCAAAAATGTTAATCCTTTAAGACAAAGGATGGTTGATTCGATAATTGAACAGGGCTTTTTTGTACCAGGTACCGTACCTGGCACCGTACCTGGTACCGTACCTGGTACCGAAAAAGGCACCGAAAAATAGAGGAGTTTATTATGAAGGGAATTGTATTAGCCGGAGGATCCGGAACGAGATTATATCCGATTACGTTGGTGACGTCTAAGCAGCTTCTGCCTGTATATGACAAGCCTATGATTTATTATCCTCTGTCCACGCTAATGCTGGCGGGAATACAGGATATCCTAATTATATCAACGCCTACAGACCTCCCCAATTTTGAGAGGCTATTGGGGGATGGTTCTAATTTTGGTATTAATTTAAGTTATGCGGTTCAGCCATCTCCCGACGGTTTGGCACAGGCCTTTCATATCGGGGAAGACTTTATCGACGGCGATTCCTGTGCATTGATACTGGGTGATAACATTTTCTATGGAAACGGACTGACAAAGCATCTAAAAGAAGCGACCGCCAGAACATATGGCGCAACAATATTTGGATATTATGTGGATGACCCTGAAAGGTTTGGAATTATCGAATTTGACGAGAAAGGCAAGCCTCTTTCAATAGAGGAAAAGCCTAAGAATCCTAAATCAAATTATTGTGTAACGGGGCTTTATTTCTATGATAACAGGGTGTGTGAATTTGCCAAAAAGATTAAGCCGTCTGCCAGAGGTGAGTTGGAAATAACCGATCTCAACAAAATGTATCTCGAGGATGGTTCCCTGCATGTTGCAACCCTGGGAAGGGGCTATACATGGCTTGATACCGGTACTATGGATTCCCTAAATGAGGCTTCCGAATTCGTCCGTGTCATCGAGAACAGACAGGGAATTCAGATAGCTGCCCTCGAGGAAATTGCATATATAAATGATTGGATAACCAAGGAAAAGCTTATAGAAGCCGCCGAATTTTACAGTAATTCAATTTATGGTGAGCATTTAAGAAGAGTGGCAGAGGGTAAAATTCTATATTAAGATATATACAGCAGTATAGAAGTGAATTCACTTGTATTTTAAAATATATATGAGTACAAGGAGCCTATAATGAAGATAATAAAAACAGATGTGTTGGATTTATTTATAATTGAACCAAAGGTGTTTGGTGATAGCAGAGGATGGTTTGTTGAAAGCTGGTCCGAGAAAGCCATGGAGAAAGCAGGGCTTCATTATCATTTCGTGCAGGACAACCATTCCTTCTCGGCTCAGAAGGGAACACTTAGAGGACTTCATTATCAGAAAGGAGATGCTGCTCAGGCAAAGCTGGTTCGCTGCACAAGAGGAGCCGTGCTTGATGTGGCCGTGGACATGAGAAAATCTTCGTCAACCTATAAGAAATGGGTTGCCGTGGAATTATCGGCAGAGAATTTTCGTCAGCTTCTCGTCCCCAGGGGATTCTTACATGGTTTTTTAACATTGACCGACAATGTGGAATTCCTATACAAGGTAGATAATTACTATAATAAAGAAGCAGACAGAGGAATAAGATGGGACGACCCGGAGCTTGGTATAGAATGGGGTATAATGAATCCAATACTATCAGATAAGGATAAGAATGCACCATATCTTCATGAAAGTGACATAGATTTTTAATCGGTACCAGGTACACATAGAAAAGGTACCAGGTACCGTACCTGGTACCGTAAGAAAGTCCAGCGGTGATATGTCAAGAGAAAAACAATAAAAATATATGATGTTATTATATCAATACTGGAAAAAAAGGCGCATTTACCTAG
>JGI24712J26585_10003118_pt1 | contig 13228 bp, 16 predicted proteins | sample BioPla3DNA2_FD_26585 | JGI IMG/M metagenome (IMG submission 26585) | reverse complement strand
TCTCCTTGGGCTAAATGGAACCCTAATAAGATATTTTAAAAGAATGCCTACTGACATTCTCTAAAAATTTCTAACTGACATTTTCAAAAAAATTTGACATTATAACTTGATATAAAAAGAGTCCTTAATATTTACTAACTAAAACAAAAGAGATGTTCACTTAGTTAAGTGCTAAGCAAACATCCCCTAAATACCACATGGGCTATAATTAACTTTTAATGGTGCCGACAGAGGGAGTTGAACCCCCAACCTACTGATTACAAGTCAGTTGCGCTGCCAGTTACGCTATGTCGGCAAAAAAATGGTGGGCGATGTAGGACTCGAACCTACGACCCCCTGCTTGTAAGGCAGGTGCTCTAGCCAACTGAGCTAATCGCCCGCAACGTCTTTTCTTAGACAATTTAGATTATACTATATAAAATATTAAAGTTCAATAAAAATTTCGTTTTTATAAGAAAATTATTTAATATAAAATACCTTCATCAATTGCAAAAGGAACAAAATGATCTCTAATTGCTGAGGATAATTGATATTCTTTTTCACCAAGTTTATACCAATGATATTTTAGAATTTCATGATCGGGAGAAAAATAAGTATCTATTTTTTTAGTACAAATAAATATCGTCATAATAATTGTCGTTTCTGGATCAGATGCTGCCGCTTCTTTAAAACACATCACGGGAATAAGATCTTCTTCCTTTATTTCAAACCCATTATGTATCTCTTCTCCAACTTCTCTAATTGCAGCTTCTACTTCACTTTCTCCAGCTGCAACACCACCTCCAATTAAGGTCCATATATTATTCTTACTACTTCTTACAGACTGAACAATTAAAAGTTTTCCATCTTCAATAAAAGCTACCCCTATTACTTTCTTCATCTTTCCCATATTATCATCCTCTTAACTATTGTATCAAACTTTTACAAAAAAGTCTTTGTTTGTTAAAATATATTTATGATATGAAAGAAAGGCTTTCATGAACTTGCATGATTATTACCAAAATCTTGTTATTAAATCATCAGGCTCCCTTCTTGTTATCGCAGGGCCTGGTGCAGGAAAAACCACAACTATTATAGGCAAAATAAATTATTTGCTTTCTTCTGGTATCAATAAAAATGAAATTTTACTTTTATCATTTACTAACACCTCAGTTATTGATTTAAAAAATAAAATCAATGTCGATGTTTTTGTTACAACATTTCATAAACTTGCTATAGATATTTTAAAATTTAATAATATAACCTTTAATGTCACTAATAATAACTTACTTGATTATATAATTGATGAATTTTTTTACTCTCTTTCATACAAAGAGAAAAAAAGATTATTAAGGTACTTAAATATTAGAAGATTTTCCGTTAATTCTCATGAATTTATTTATATTAAGAATCTTATTAAAACTTTTATAACTTTATTTAAAACTAATAATTACAATAAAAACAATTTAATAAATATTGTTACTAATTATAAAGACAAATACTTAATAAAAATTATACTTGTTATTTTTGATAATTATGAAAAAGAAAAACAAAGTACTAACACTTTTGATTATGATGACTTGATTATAAAAGCGACAGATATTTTAATAACTACCAAAAATTATAAAAAATTTAAATATATCATTGTCGATGAGTTTCAAGATACCTCTTTTATAAGACTTAATTTAATTAAAAAAATCTATGAATTAAATTCAGCAAAGATTATTGCTGTAGGTGATGACTTTCAATCTATTTATCATTTTTCTGGTTGTTCTCCAGAGATCTTTTTAAACTTTAAAAAACATTTCCCCGAAAGTAAAATTCATTATTTAAAATATACCTATCGCAATAGTCAAGAATTAATTAATATCGCTACTAATTTCATCAATAAAAATTCTTTTCAATTAAAAAAAGAGATGATATCTCTTAAACGAAGAGAAAGTCCAATTGAAATAATATCTTATTTTAATCCTGTAAAAAAGCTTAAAAAATTACTTAATAGTATAAATGGTGAAATATTAATTTTATATCGCAATAAAAAAGATTTATTTATCTATGTTGATAAAGATATCCTAATTAAAAATGATTATTTAATCTATGATAATCGTAAATATAAACATCTTACCATTCATTCTGCTAAAGGACTTGAAGCTGAAAATGTTATTATATTAAATTGTTCTAATGAACTAATGGGGATTCCAAATAAAATAGTTTCCCATCCCATACTAAATTATGTCATCAAAAATGAGGATAACTATCCTTTTGCCGAAGAAAGAAGGGTATTTTTTGTAGCACTAACTAGATGCAAAGAAAAAGTATATTTATTAACCCCTTTCAATAATCCATCACCCTTTATTAAAGAAATTAAAGAATTATTTTTTATTAATTAAATCCAAATAAATTTCATATGCCCCATCTACTACATCATCCCATTTTTTATATAATTGTTTATGGGCATTATTAGATACCTTTTTAAGATGTTTTTCATTATTTATAACACTTATAATCTTATTACCATAGTCTTCTACTGTATAATCAGATAAAAAACCATTCACATCATCTGTGACTGTAGCAGCAGTTGCTGTTCCTTTTAGAAATACACATGGCGTTTTTTGTGACGCTGCCTCAATTTGGACTATTGATGAAGCATCATATACTGATGGAAACAAAAATAAATCAGCTCGTGCAAAATATGAAGCTAAAAGCTCCCTATCCATAATTTTCCCTGTTAAAATTACATCATTTTCTAAGCTAAGGTCAGAGATTTTATCTTTTAGTTTTTCTTCATCTCTTCCAGCACCAACATAAATCATTTTAAATGCCCAACTAGGCTTTTGATCTTTGATATATTTAAGACTATCAGCAATAAATAAAATGTTTTTCAAAGTGTTTATCCTACCAACAAACAAAAACACTTTTGTTTTAGCAGTAATATTATGTAATTTATTAATTTTATCACAAGCTTTTTTAAGATCTTTTAAAGTAACCATCTCTGTTGCATTATTCATAACTCTAGGCATTGTTTTATAACCATATTCCTCATAATATATTCTAGCAACCTCACTATTAACAGCCCAGCACTCATCACATTTATTAAAGAACCTTATCAATTTATCGGTTAGTTTTGTAGCTATTTTTTTTACTTTAACAGCCTTTTCAAAGTCCTGTTTAAATTGACTATGCATTGTTGCTACACAAGGTATATTATGTTCTTCTGCATATTCATATCCAGCAACGCCCAAAGTAAAAGGTGAATGAATATGTACAATATCAAGTTTGTGCTTATTTAAAATTTTTCGAAATTTCACATCTAATTTAGGTATTGGTAAAGAATAATCTAAAAGGGGCATTTTAAGAGAATGGCATCTTACCACCTTATAAGGAAATTTACTATCATCATACTTCTTTCTAAAATATTTGGGAACAAAAACTATAACATTAGCATATTTTGAAAGTCTTCTGGCATAATTATCAATTACAAGTATTACCCCATCTGCCATTGGGTAAAACGAGTCATTAAAAATTCCAATTGTAATTTTTTTCTTCATATAATTTCCTTTTAATACTAATATATTGTATCAAGTAATAATAAAATTTGCAAAAAAGCACTTTTAAAAATTACCATTTTTTTGTTTAAATGGAATATCAATATCCCACTCTGTTTTTTTACTACCATCTTTTATAATAATCCTTTTTGAATATAACTCATCTCTTATTTTATCAGCTTCATTCCAATTTTTTTCTTCTTTATATCTTTGTCTTTTTATAATCATATTATTTATCTTTTCTTCAGAGATATTATTAATCTTTAAATATTTATTTTTTATCTCTTCGATTACTTTATTTGGTTCCTGTCCAAGTAAACCCAATACTTTATATATATTAACTAATGCATATTTTATATCTACCATTCTTTGAATATTATTTTCTTTTATTAGTTTATTAATTGTATTCACATATTCAAAGATATCAGAAATTGCAACCGAAGTATTAAAATCATTATTCATAGCTTTCCTAAAATTACTATCAATAATTTTAAAATCCTCAGAATTTTTATTAGATTTTAAATTTTTTCCTAAATCATCAATTAAATAAAATAACTTATATATATTATAAATTTTTGACTCATATATTTCAAAGATACCATCAACTATGTTCATATCAGAACGATAATTATTTTCTAAAAGGGTAATTCTTATAACCTCTGGATTATAAAGGTCTAACACCTCTTCAATCAAAATACCATTATTTAATGATTTGCTCATTTTCTGACCATTAACTTTAATTAAACCATTATGTAACCAATATTTTGAAAACATCTTTCCAGTTAAGGATTCACTTTGAGCAATCTCATTTTCATGATGGGGAAAAATAAGGTCTCTTCCTCCACCATGAATATCAATTGTTTCTCCTAAGTACTTCATTCCCATCGCAGAACACTCAATATGCCAACCAGGTCGTCCTGGACCCCATGGTGATTCCCAATATATTTCATCATCTTTAGCATTTTTCCATAAAGCAAAATCTTTATCATCTAATTTTCCAGGCTCAATATTTATCCTAACACCAGATAGACTATCGTCAACTATTCTATTTGATAATTTACCATAATCTGAAAAAGATGATACCTTAAAGAAAACATCTCCATTTTCCGTGCTATAAGCATGACCTTTTTCAATCAACTTCTCTATAAAAAAAATCATATCCGAAATACATTCGGTAGCTTTTGATTCAATCGTAGGCTTATCAACAAAAAGACGTGATAATTCTTCATCAGTCTTTTTGATCGTTTTATTAGCATAATCCATAGGATTAACACCTAATTCACGAGCCTTTATAATTATTTTGTCATCAACATCAGTATAATTTCTAACATACGTTACATCATAACCAATATATTCTAAATATTTTTTTATCACATCAAAAATAATTGCTTGATAAGCATGGCCAATATGAGCATCTCCTGATGCGGTAATACCACAAGCATACATTTTTACTTTCCCTTCTTCTAAAGGGATGAATTCTTCTTTTTTTCGACTTAATACATTATATACTTTTAAACTCATTTTCTACCTCATAATTTCATTTATATATATTTAAAAATCTTTCAATTTCCCTTCATATATTTTGATAATGTTTGGAATCTTAGTAAAATCAATTGCGGTAACACTTGTAAAAGGTTTTTTAAATTTATGAATACCCGATTTTTCTAAAACGCTTGCTACAAACTGAGTACAAACATAATAATATTCTCTTACCATTAAATTTTTATAAAAATATCTAAGCATTAATCCTAAAATATCATAACGATATTTATTAACATTCTTTTCAAAACAATTTAGCTCTCGTTTTAAACTATTATATTCTTCTTTTGTTACTAAAAGTTCGTATACAGCACAAGAAGTTTTATTAAATCTTTGGAAAAAAGCACTATCAAAACCATAATTTACAAATCCAGCATTAAACATATTATATTTTCCTTTTCTTCCAAAACTATACATCTTTTTTAGTTTTGCATCAAGAGAAAGAGCAGCATGAGCATATTTATATTTTGTAAAACCCCTAACAGCTCTGCTTGCAATCGTGCCTGTAAACATTAAAATTATATATATTTTATAATGCTTAGACACAAATTTGTTCCTCAATATAAGATATAATATCATCTATATTAACTATATCTTGTTTCGTTGTATCTCTATTTCTAATAGTAACTGTATTATTATTTAATGTTTCATCATCAACTGTAATACAAAATGGGGTTCCAATAGCATCAGCTCTTCGATAACGTTTTCCTATTGAACCGCTTTCATCATAACTAATAGGAAACTTTTTACTTAACATATTAAACAATTCTTCAGCTTTTTCATTATGAAGTTTTTTTATTAATGGTAACACATTTATCTTATATGGCGCTAAATTATAATTAATTTTAAGAAGTTCTCTAGTATCACCATTATCTAAAGTCTCTTCATTATAAGCATTACAAATAACAGCAAGAAATAATCTATCAAGACCTATTGAAGGTTCTACTACATAAGGTAAATATTTTTCATGAGTTTCAGGATCTAAATAATGTAAATCTTTTCTAGAATGTTTTTCATGAACAGTTAAATCATAATCAGTACGATCTGCAATTCCCCATAATTCACCCCATCCCATTGGATATAAATATTCAATATCAGTAGTAGCTTTGCTATAAAAAGATAATTCCTCTTTAGTATGATCTCTAAAACGAAGTTTTTCTTTATCAAGACCTATTAAATATAAAAAATTAATACAATAATCTTTCCAATATTTAAACCACTCTAAATCAGTTCCCGGTTTGCAAAAAAACTCCAATTCCATTTGTTCAAATTCTCTAGTTCTAAAAATAAAATTACCTGGAGTTACCTCATTTCTAAATGCCTTACCTGTTTGACATATACCAAAAGGAATTTTAGCTCGCATTGCTCTTTCTACATTTTTAAAGTTAACAAAAATGCCTTGAGCAGTTTCTCCACGTAGATAAACGGTGCTTTTACTTTCATCAACTACACCTATTTTAGTTTCAAATAATAAATTGAACTTTCTTACTGGAGTAAAGTCGCTTTTTTTACATGTAGGACAAACAACTTTATTATCGGTAATGTATTTTTCAATTTTTTCATTTGACCATCCATCAGCAGTTTCTTTTCCCTTAGTAAATTCTGAAATCAAATGGTCAGCACGATGTCTAGCTTTGCATTTTTTACAATCAATTAAAGGATCAGCAAAAGATGCGACATGTCCTGATGCAATCCACACATTTGGATTCATAATAATAGCCGCATCAAGGCCATAATTTAATTTGTTTTCTGTTATAAATTTTTGTTTCCAAAAATTTCTAATATTTTCTTTTAACATTGTTCCTAAAGGACCATAATCCCAAGAATTAGAAAGACCACCATATATCTCGCTTCCTTGAAATATAAAACCATAATTCTTAGCATAATTTACAACTTTTTCCATTGTTAAATTTTCCATAATTTCCTCCTTATAAAATAAAAAACCCCTGTAAATACATAGGGATGAATTTGTATCCGCAGTATCTCCCTATTTATTCACAAAAGGGATCTCTTTTCTTGCCTACATTCCACTTTTTGTTATTTTCCTTATTTTATAATAGTTTGTGAGTGTTTCTTAATATACAGCCATTGCCCGAGTCATCCCTGCTTACACAATTAACATTATATATAATATCAACTATTTTTACAAGTTTTTTTGCTACTTTGTTAATTTTCTATTAAAATCTTCTTTTAACTTTAGTTTGCTAATATAGCAATCACTACAAAGAGGGATATACTTTATATTATCAATTCCATCAATTGCAACAACATCTCCCTCACGAGTAAATTCTTCATTTACTACACGGGCATTCATATTTGCTATATTACCACAAGGACATCTTGTTATGAGCTCTGTTTTACTATCAGCATAACCAAACAAAGCACAGCTACCTTCAAAAGGAATACCTCTAAAATCAGTTTTTAAACCATAACAAAAAACCTGAACATCTTTTAGATGAGCTATTAACCACAGTTCTTTAATTTGGCTAGCGGATAAAAATTGTGCTTCATCAACAAAAATTGCTTTGGCCTTTTGAATCATTGATAAATTTTTTTTATCTGTAAACGATTCTTCTGGGGAAATTAAAATATCAACATCTATTGAATCACCAATTCGAGATATTATTTTATTACCGCCTTTTTTATCAACTAGCGGTTTTATTACAATTATATTATGCTCATTTTTACGATAATTAAATACATCCTGTAATAACTTACTGGTTTTACCCGCTTCCATTACACCATAAATATAACTTAAATCAGCCATAACAATTACCTCCACCCTATGTTAATATTAAGCTTTAAATAAAAATATATCAAGGCTGATAGACATAACATTTACAAAAGTGTAATCTTCTTTTTTATATCAATATATATTCCTGTCATATTATCATAATAATCCATAAGAAACTTATTAATTGTTTTTTTATATTCTTCTTTAACATTGATAGTACTAATAGATTTTATATCTACATAATAATATAGTCTTATAAGTTTAATAACTTTAGGGTCTACTATTAATTGATTTTCTATACAATTTTTACATATAAAACCACCACTTGAACCATCAATTGTAACTATCTTAGTTTGATTATTACATTTAACACAACTATTTAAATCAAGACCAACACCTAAAAAAGGAAGATATTTAAGTTCTAATATATTTGTAATTGTCATTGGATCTAAACCTTCATTTATTTTTATGATAGAGTTAATAAATAAATCAAAAACATTTTTATCAGTCTGTCTAATAATTTGTGATGTAAGTTTAGATATATAAGTAATGTAATTAATTAATAAAAGATCTTTTTTTATAAAAGAAAGATTATCAATAATATCAACATTTATTAAACTTGATAATTTATCTTTTTTATAATAAATATGAAAATAGCCATATGTGAAAACTTGTGTAAAAGCTCTAAGTTTTGATTTCATTGACTTAGCTCCCTTACACATTATTCCTATAAGGCCTTTTTCTTCAGTATAAACATTTATTATTTTACTTGTTTCTCCATAAGATGTTTCATTTAATACAAAACCCTTTACCTTAGTTATCATATACTACCTTTAATTTATTTTTCTACATAACCAAATTCCATTAAATATTTTTCTTTTTCTTTCCAATTTTTTATTGTTTTTACATATAATTCTAAATAAACTTTCTTCTTAAGAAGTTTTTCTATTTCTTCTCTTGCTTCAATGCCGACTTTTTTAAGTCTATTACCATTTTTTCCAATAACTATTTTTTTAATAGAATCTCTATCAACAATAATATCAACTAAAATATTAACAATATCTTTTTTCTCTTCATATCCAACACAATTACATGCTATTGAATGAGGAACTTCTTCAATAGTGTCTTTTAAAAGTTTCTCTCTTACTATTTCAGATACCATAAAACCAATTGAACTTGATGTAACAATATCATCATCAAAATATCTAACCTCATCATTACAATATTTTTTTATTACTTCCAATAAACGTTCAGTATTATCGTTTGTATAAGCAGACACTAGTACAATATCTGCAAAAGGATAAATATCTTTATATTCATTTATCGTATATAAAATCATTTCATTAGTCATGGTATCAATTTTATTAATAACAAGAACTACGGGTATTTCCACTCTTTTTAATATTTCTGCTATATATTTATCTCCAGGGCCTAGCCCTTCTTTGCCATCAACTACAAACAAAATACAATCAACATCCTGTATTTGTTCAAGAGCTGTACGATTTAAAACTTTACCCAAGCGATTAATTGGCTTAGCGATTCCAGGAGTATCAATAAAAACAATTTGTAAATCCTTTTCATTATATATCCCTTGAATAGCATGTCTAGTTGTTCCAGCTTTATCTGATGTAATAGCTATTTTATGAGTAATTAAACTATTTAAAAGGGTGCTCTTACCAACATTTGGCCTTCCTATTAAACTAACAAACCCACTTTTCATATTAACCTACTTAATAAAGGGTAAATATGGTACAACATATATATAAAAATGAACAATCACTGCAACCAAAGTAGCCATGAAAGTCGCAGCACTACCACAATCTTTAGCTATTTTAGCAAGAGGATGATATTTGTCAGTCACAAGATCAACTACAGCCTCAATTGCAGTATTCAAAAATTCTATTTCTGTTATAAGTAAAAGACTAACAAGTGAAAATACCCATTGATGAGGTTTAACTTGTAATATTGTGTTCATTATAATTGCTAAAACAAAAGCAATCGCTTCGAATATAAAGCTAGTCTCATGAGTATAACAATAAATTATTCCTTGAAATGAATACTTGATTTTATTTATAACATCTGCAAAGATTCCTACTTTTTTACCTTTTTGTTTCATTAAATCCATTTAATATTTCCTCCTGCTTTGTAAACATTATTTTTTCTTCTTCAGCATTCATATGATTATAACCTAATAAATGCAAAAGGCCGTGAACTCCTAAAAATGCAAGTTCTCTTGTCTTCGAATGACCATATTTTTTTGCTTGTTTTATCATCTGAGGAATACATATATATATTTCACCCAGAACTCTTATACCATTATACAATCTTTTGTCATTATCTTCAAATGCAAAAGATATAACATCTGTAACTTTATCAATATCACGATAATCACGATTAATAGTTCTGATCTTATTTTCATTAACTAAAACAACAGAAAAATAAGCATTATTAACCTTTTCATACTCTAAAGTTTTATTAAAAACTTTATTTAATATTTTAAAATCATTATAACCATAGTCATCATATATATCAAAATTATTCATATCATCACCTAAATAAATATTATGATTACTCCTATTATAACAGTAACAAATAAACAAAATAAATTATTGAACCATACTGTTTTAAATTTTAAAGGAAGTTTTTTATAGATACGAATAAAAAGTAAATATAATATATATCCAATAACACAGCCAATTGTATTTAATAATATATCATCAATATCAAAAGACCTTCCAATATTACGCTGAACACTTTCGATAGTTAAACTAACAATAAAACCGATTGTTAAATGAGGCCATATTTTTTTAGGTTTTAAATACGTTGCAACAATAAAACCAAAAGGAATAAACATTATAATATTTCCCATAACATTATAATAAAACATTTTACTTTCAAAACTATATCTAAATATCTCAGCAAAAGGAATTAAATTAACGCCACTATAAGTGTTTATATCTACTCTAGTTACTAAATCATAAAACAATATTAAATAACATATAGCAAACAAATTCCAATATTCGCGATATATATATATTTTTTTCTTTCTTTCAATGCAATAAGCTATTCTAACAGCAATTATTGCAATAAGGATAATAATTAGCGACGGCAAGCTGTATTTGAAAGATTCTCTAAGTATCCCTTTAAACATGATTCCTCCATTAATATTTCACATACTATTATACTATTTTTTATATCATTTTACAAAACAAAAAAAGATAGATAATTAAAAATTTTCTATCTCTATAATATTAATTATTACGGTTCCTACGGTTAGCTTTTTTAATGTTTTCCTTTTTTTTGTTTTTTCTTTTAACTCCTGGCTTTTCGTAAAACTTTTTCTTCTTCAATTTAGAAGGGACGCCACTGCGAGCAACTTTGTTTTTAAATTTTTTAATGGCTAAATCTACATCGCCATTTTGTACTACAACCTTTGTCATTATATCCCTCCCTTCTTGAGCTATAAGTATTATAACACTATGATATTTTTTTTACAAGAATTTTAGCCAATTAATTGCTATTCAAATAATTTTCTTTTAAAAATTTACCAATTTCCTTGCCTAAACTATATGTAAATTTTAAAAGTGATATTATGGATGTAATTAAAGCAGCTGTTATTACAGTTTCACCCCCATAACAATTTATACTTTCGTCATTTTTAAGTATCATATTATCTTTCATATGATGCCTTTGTTGTTGATATTCCTTGCCATAAACCTAAAAGGAATGTTATAATCCCACTAATTAAAATAATGGCTCCAACGCCTGTAGCTCCGCCATAATAATTTATTGTTTGTTTATCGTCTAAAGGCAACTTTACCTCCTTTCTAGAATATAATTCTGATAATTTTTTTAATAATTCTTTCTCTATTATAATAAAAGACAACCTTTACAATTTCATTTTTAATAAAAGGATTTCCCTTTATTTTTAATGAATATATTTGATAGTTATTATTTTCTTTTTCTAATAATTCTGATACTTGTATTATACTATATTTCATAATTTTAGAGTTATATTTAAAAAATTGTGCCCTTTTTATAATGTCAGAGTTTTCTATTAGGACACTAACGTTTAAATTTACTCCATCATAGTTAGCATACATCTCATAAGTATCATAACATTTTACAAAAGAAAGCAATACCAACGTTATAAAAAAAACAATAAATGTTATAATAATAAAAAATAATTTAGCATATTTAATATTTTTAATATAATTATAATTCACTATTTGACTCCAAATTAATTATTCTTTCAAATAAATTATCTTGATTTTTATGTGTTACATATATTAAAGTTTTATCTTTAAAATGGGTAATAATGTTTTCAATTATTCTTCTTTCTGTAATATAATCTGTTTCGCTTAAAGCTTCATCTATTATTAATATGTTTCTATTTCTAAGTAATGCCCTAGCCAAAACAATTCTTTGCCTTTCACCTCCCGATATATTTTGAGAATAATTATCAATTATTTCTTCATATCTAAAAGTCTTTTTGCTAACAATTTCATCAATCAAACATATTTTACAAACTATATCAAACAAATCATTTGCTTTTTCATAAAATAAAATATTGTTTTTTATTGAATCTGAATATAATTTATCATTTTGACCAACATAAGTAATATGTTTTCTTAAAGTATAAATATTATAATCCCTAATATTTTTACCATTTATACTTATAAGTCCCTTACAAGGAACATTAATTCCGCAAAGCATTTTACAAAGAGTACTTTTCCCACACCCACTTTTACCTTTAATCATAATCTTCGAACCATTTAAAATCTCTAAATTAAAATTTTTGAACATAATATGATAGTTGTCATAAGAAAAAGTAACATTTTTATAAAGAATATTACCTATAACAAATTTTTCATCCTTAACAATATTCTCTTCTTCAAGATCTATAAAACCCATAATCTTATTAAAAGAAGTTTTAATAAAGTTATATTTAATTAATATTAAAGGTAGTGTTTTAATTGGATAAGTTATATAGAAAGAAAAATTATTAAAGGTAATAAAGTCAACAAATGACAATTGTTTTTTATATATTAATATAAAACCAAATACACTAATTAAATAAGTGCCCACTTCTACAAACAACTTTTTTAAAAACATATTGGTATTTACTAAATTAACAAATAAATAATTATCATATAAATAATTGCATGATAATTGTTCAATATCATTCAATACTGCTTGAGTATTATTTAAATTTTTAATGCTTTCCAACATATTAATATTATCAATAATCCGATTATTTAATTTAATTTGTAAATTATTATTATGCTTTGTTCTTTCATAAAGATACTTATTTTCAATAATAGTATATATGAAATAAATAATTACAATTAAAACTAATAATAATGCCATTTTATAATTTATAAAACACAAAATTATAAAGATACTAAATGCAAGAAAGTAATCAAGAAAC
>JGI24712J26585_10003106_pt1 | contig 13264 bp, 7 predicted proteins | sample BioPla3DNA2_FD_26585 | JGI IMG/M metagenome (IMG submission 26585) | reverse complement strand
ATCGTTGCTGACGTAAACACGATTGCTCCGTTGCAGTTGCTCCAGACATCTGAAAGCATTCCTCCGATATCAAGGGGAACACCGCAGAGCTTTACCCAACCCTTTTCCCTGTTACCCTCAACCCAGAAGACATGATCCTCAGTTCTGGCAGAGATCAGATACTGGAAATCGGCTTTCAGTTGCGAGGCTCTATCAGAGCATGACTGCAGGTCAGATTCCAANTGATCAAATCGCTTTGCCTCGGGATGGGCGATTATTGCCTGTTTCAATGAATGAAGCTTGTCGAACAGTTCATTGAGGACGGTCTCAAAGACAAATGGTTCTGTCAGGCACTCGAATGCGTTTTCAGTATATGCAGCCTGGTAATCTCTGGTTAGGTCTTTTTGCTGAGAATAGACCCATCCCTCGATCTCCATCAGCAGACCTTGTGACCTCTTCCGGAAATGCTTTAATAGAGATCTGATCTCTTTTCCGTTTTCGTAAATACTTTTTTCCTCTTTAAGGTCACCGATTTTAAGAACGAGATTGTTGACCATGTCGATAAACAGATTTAGCCTGTTGGTATCGAGCTCCACCCGTAGATGTCGATGGCCGCAGGATTCCAGGTGATGTGCCTCATCGAAAATTATGGAGCCGTTTTTTCCCAGAAAGGAGTTTTCGCTGCAGATATCTGAAAAGAAAAGGGAATGGTTGATAATTACTATGTGCGACCCCAGTGCTTTCTGCCTTGCCTGATGAAAAAAGCAGGATTGAAAGAATTCGCAGTGACGGCCGCAGCACTCATGGCTCTCGGCAGAGATAAGATTCCATATCTTATTGAACCACTTGGGGTTAAACTGATTTTGTTCCTCGATATCACCTGTGGCAGTGTTTTCTACCCATGGTATAAGCGGCAGGACTGCGAAGCGTTCTCTGGGAGAGAGGTTTCCTGCATCACCTGTAAGGAGTTTTTTCCATCTGTGGAGGCAGATGTAATTGTTCCTGCCTTTAAGTACTGTAAACTTTAGTTTTCCGCCGGTAATGCTTTTGACCAGGGGAAGGTCTTTGGTGAAAAGCTGGTCCTGAAGATTGCGTGTTCTGGTGGAGACAATTACCCTGCAGTTGTTTGCAAGTGCCCAGAAAGCTGATGGGATCAGGTAGGCAAGTGATTTACCGGTCCCGGTCCCTGCTTCCGCGATAAGAAATGACTGAGTGTTAAGGGCATCTGTGACCTGGAGTGCCATCTCCTTCTGGCTTGATCTGGGAGTAAAAGGCTGGAATGTTTTCTGAAGATCGCCACCGGAAGAGAAAATCTGCCCTACATTTTCTCTTTCTATGGAGACATATTCTTCAGGCTCAGTTATTCTGGCGACAGAGATGGGTGGACGGTTGTTTTCTAGTCTTACAAGAGGTTTGCAACTTCCCAGAGATTTGATCAGCAGACTCTTAAAGAATGATCCTGGTGCGCATGCTGCCATAGTCTGACGAATATTGAGAGGCAGTGATGATATTCTGGGGACCAGATTTACGGCTACTTCACCTGATGCTCTGGCGTCGTACAGTGCTCTGTGGGCATTGTCAAGCTGTACGTTCAGTGATTCGCTGACTGCTTTAAGTGAGAACCTCTGCAGAGGTTGAAGAAGTATTCTGGAGAGCAGTGCTGTGTCAAGAAGCTGCACATTCAGAGACGGGCGGTTTATTCTTTTCAGTTCCTCGCTTATGAATGTGGCGTCAAATTCGATCTGATGCCCGCAGAGAGGGTGGTTGCCTATAAACTCGAGCAGTTTATCTACGATTTCCGGAAACGAGGGTGCGTTTTTGATATCAGCCTCGGAGATACCGGTCAGATCAGTTATCTGTGATGGGATAGCCACCCCGGCATTAATAAATGTGGAAAACTCCTCCTCAGGCCTGCCATTTACAAATTTAATGCAGCCGATTTCTATAATGCGGTCGTGTTTGAAATCCAGACCAGTGGTCTCCACATCCAGTGCGACGAAATCGGGAACGATAAGGGGTGGCCTTTTTACAGGTTTTCCAGGACCTTTTGCTCTCTTCTCAGGGCGTGACCGGGCACGAGCTTCAGCCAGAAGCTCTTTTCTGGTATTCTCAGGCAACAAATCAAACAATCTTGGCATTATAAACCCGCTATATTACGCACATGAAAGGAATAAATGCACTTGGAATATAACTTATCTTTTCAGGCATATTGGATAAATTAAACTGAGAAGGTATTCAGTTTTATTTCAGAGTGCAGAATGTCGTTCTGTTGTTCAAAGACCTCATGAGGAACCCAGCGGATTGTGAGATTTTTAAATTTTTTCCTGGAGAGTATTTCGATAACGCTGGAGTACCAGGGCAAGTCTGTTGCAATCAGGAGAGTGTCTGCTTTAGAGGCTTTTATCGCATTGGGTAAGTTTGAAATTGAGCCGAGAACCTGATATCCTTCGTATTCACCAGGCCAGGTACCATTTTCGGTCCAGAGAATTCCCTTTATTTTTCCGCTTTTCATCTCTTCAACCTGCCTGATAAGCAGGGAGGCAACCGGGCCGTTTCCCACGATCAGGATTTGATCGGGAGAAAAAACCAGTTGCTTGAATTTTATTACTTTGGGGATTATCTCTCTCCAACTGACAAGCAGGATAGTAGTTGCGAGTGAGACGATCCCAAAGGCGATTCTGGAGAAGGCAACAGATTGGATGAAATAAACACTGGCGAAGAAAGTCAGAGAAGCGAGAAGCCCCGAGAGCAGAGCGTTTGATATCGAGTATTTACTTTTTGAGTAGATACCATTGTAAGCAAAAAGGAAAAGGAAGCTGATTGAGAGTAGCAGGTGTACAATAAATGCATGATAAGGGTGACTGGAGTAGAAAAGCAGAGTATCGGAAAAGCGCAGAGAGATTCCGGCAATAAGAGTGAGATTGATTATGGCGAGATCGATCAGAACGGGAGTAAAAAAACTCAACAGAGTTGCTCCGATATTCAGAGTAGCCTGAAAGAGTATGCCGAAAACTATCAGCCATTCCGGAAAATAACCGCCACGTTTATGACGGTACTTTCGTGTAAATATCAGCATTGCCTCGTAGAAGGCAAATCTCGATCGAATAATATTTATGGCCGAACTTTTTCCCTTGTGATGAATGATCTGTGTCTCGGGGTTGTACCATACCGAGTAACCGCTTTCTCTCATTCGCCAGCAAAGATCCAGGTCTTCACCATACATGAAAAACTGTTCATCAAAACCGCCGATCGAAACGAATTGCGCTCGTCGGATAAACATGAAAGATCCTGATACAGCATCTACTTTTGTTGTCTGATCCTGATCGAGAAAGGTAAGATTGTATTTCCCGAAACGGGGACTTTTCGGAAAGAGTTTGCTCAGGCCGGAAAATCGGTAAAAAGCATTCTGAGGGGTAGGGAAACTTCTTCGGCAGCCAGGCTGAAGCGAACCATCAGGGTTGAGAATTTTCGGACCCATTATGCCTGCATCGGGATTTGAATTCATAAATTCCACAGCTACAGACAGAGTGTTCTCTGCTATTACCGTATCAGGGTTGATCAGAAGCAGGAACTCACCTCTGGCATTCTTTGCCCCGATATTGCATGCTTTACCAAATCCGATATTATTCTTGAGCTGTACCCATTTAACCTCGCTGAACTCGGAAGTAATAAGCTCAAAAGATCCATCATTGGAAGCATTGTCAACGACAATGATTTCGGTACGGTCAGAGAGAGAAGCGTTTTTGATGGAACGTATCATCTCCTTGAGGCATTCAGGAACCTTGTAATTGACTACTATGACCGAAATCAGGGTGTTGTCAGACGTATTTTGAGGCAATCAGTAATCCTTCTTGAATAAAGAAACCAGACGCAATTTCCAGAGCAGAACCAGAGCTTCTCTTACTATCCTGGTACTCATTTTGGATACCCCGCGTTTACGGTCATAGAAAATAATGGGTATTTCTGTGATACGGAAGCCTTTTTTCCAGGCAAAATAGTTGATTTCAATCTGGAAGGAGTAGCCGGATGAGGAAATCTTGTCCAGATTAAGTGACTCAATCACACTCCTTCGGAAACATTTGAACCCACCGGTACTGTCCCTGACAGGAATCCCGGTGATGATTCTGGCAAGTTGATTGGAGTAATAACTTAACAGCAGTCTGGTCATTGGCCAGTTCACTACATTAACACCGGATTTATATCTGGAACCTATCACCAGATCATTTTCCTGAATCGCCGTTAAGAAATCGGGCAGGTATTTGGGATCATGGGAAAAATCTGCATCCATCTCAAAGAATAATTGATAACTATGTTCGAGAGCCCATTTAAAACCACTGATATATGCTTTACCCAGCCCCTCTTTTTTCGGTCTTTCGAGAAGATTGACTCCCTTTATAGATCCTGCAATCTCCTTTACACACTGTCCGGTTCCATCAGGCGAATTATCATCCACAACCAGAATATCGGCCTCTGGAAAAACCTTTCTTATTTCGGGTATCAACAGAACGATATTTTCCCGTTCGTTATAAGTAGGGATTATAATTAATGCTTCGCCGGGTTTCATTAATATTAAAATACTACCAGGGCCGAGATTAAGGGCATTGGAAGAAAATAACTACAGATGCCTGGTGTATGCAAAATCGGGTTTTATTTCTCTTTGTATTCAAGGACCGCTTTTTCAGTCCAGTTGATTCTGGCTTTGTTGATTTTCGCTACCGGTGTCTGAAACTCCATCGAAGCTTTAATAATGAAGCCATTGGTAACATCGATAACTGCATTTCCGCTTCCTGAACCGGCAACAGGTACATATCTGGTAATTCTGGTGCTGTCGAATTTCTCTGATGAGGAATATTTAAACTGCCAGCTAATCTCCACAGAGTCCTTCTTTGAGGAGATTTTCTCTACTTTGAAAAGACGATAGATTTCACATTGAATCTTTCCATAGGGAGACTGCAGGGGTAGAGAGACATTGCGATCCCATGTGTAGCCTTTTTTGACGGGCTGCTGAGGCATATCCGGAATAAGGCGGGCAAGCTGCATGTAGATGTTCCATTCAGGAGCACCGTCTGAGAGGTCGATATTGTTTTCAACTACCGGTGAACCATCGATCAGGTTGAGAGCATAGTTTGCCGAGGAGACTTTTTCTGTCAGACTGGAGATTACTGATGAATCGTAAAGGTCGGAGTTTACGTTAAAGTTGGCTATTCTTGTCAGGATTTTATCTTTTTCCACTGAGAGTTCTCCGGTGATATCGCAGGTGATAGCGGTTTTCTTCGATGTTGCCGGTCCAACTCCGGAAAAAAGGCATTCTGATTTGTAATCAAGAGCATAGGTCCAGTTTTGTTTTGCCGCATAATTAAGTTTGAGCAGGACTGTTTTTTTTGCAGCGGTTGTGATGGATGCAGTGATAAGGATCGAGAGGAGAATATGAGTCTTCATAAAAACCCCTGTTGAGGCAAAAGTGCGTTGATGTTTAACAGCCGGGTCAGATTGATCTTGCTTTTAATAGTAATATATATATACCCGCCTGACAATATCTTTCTTCTTTCACATGTCGAATCTCAACCGTTAGCTTTATGAATCAGAGATTAAAAAAATGCTGAGGATATTTGTGGGCAGTTGGGATAACCAGTTTTCGCATCACCAGGATTAAATTTTTTGTATTAAAAAATATTTGTAAAGGTGTTATTGTGATGGTAAGCGTTCAATCTGTAATGGATGTCAATATTTGTCATTCTGATTTTCTGGTGTTTGTAAATATGGCTGCCCATCCATCCAATTATTATGTAAGTCTTTTTTTCAAATACAGCAAATCTTCTGAACCGGCATTAAAATCTTCCTGGAATGTTTTTGTCTCTCGAAGTCACGATTTGTCTTGCCTGTTGAGTAAAATAGCGGGAAAATCAAACATATAAGATAGTAAAAGCGTTAGAATAGGCCGTTATTTCCACGGGTGTTGAGTAATTGCTCAACATTATTTATCTCGATACCATATTTTTGCTCAAATCTGAGAGTAAATTATGAAATACGGGGTATCGAGTCGGTTGAGTGTACAAATCACTACTATGGAGAAAAAAAATGAGGAATCCTAAGTGCTTTCCGGGCAGGACTGTAACAGTTTTTTACATGATAATGGCAATAGCGCTGATACCGTTGCCAATTAAAGCCGATAATCAGCTTATCCCCGGAAATGAGGGGACTTCTGATCCTGCTCCGATGGTTGAAGGGAATAAAGTATACCTGTATTGTACCGTGGATGCAATCGGAAACGGGGATCTCTCAATTTATGATATCACTTGTTACTCCACAGAAGACCTTTATCACTGGAAATATGAGGGCGTTGTGCTCACCGAGAAGGATATCCCCTGGGCAGCAAAAATCGGGAATCTGTGGGCACCTCATTGCATAAAGCTTGGCGGGAAGTTTCATCTATACTTTCCGGCAAATGATGGGAGGACTTTCCGTATTGGTCATGCCGTTGCAGATTCCCCAACCGGGCCTTTTGTTCCTGATCGCAACTACATGGCAGGGTGCGGGTCAGATGCCATAGATCCTTTTGTTCTCCTTGACACCGCAGATGGCGGGACGGGAAAAGCGTATATCGGCTGGGATATTGTTGGGAGAACGCCCAACCAGGTTTATCTGAAAGAATTGAATTCGACATACAGTGATGCCATAGGAAATTCCTACGATATTACCCAGGGTTTAGGATCATCCACAAGGTACAAAGAGGGAATATGGATCATAAAGCAGAACAACTTGTGGTATTGTATTCTGGCTGACTGGACAGGAGCAGTTGAATCGATCACCTACTCTACTTCAACAAGTCTCTTTGGCCCATATACGAAACGGGGCACAATTTTAAATGAGAACACAAACAGCGCAACAATACATGCGGGGGTGGTCCACTTTCTTGGGAAATGGGTGATATTCTATCATACGGGTGGTAATGAATTCGGAGGGACAATCAATACAGGGACAAAGAGGGTCACGGGAGCGGAATATTTTGACTTTAATAAGTCAGGTAATCCATGGACCATTCCACAGCTTAAAAAAACTTACAGGGGTGTAGGGGTTCCTTTCAGTTATGATACAATTCAGATAGACCGTCATTCACCGTCCGGAATAAGCGGTGCGCGGGTAAGTGTTGTTGGTGGAGGTGAACCTAGGGGATGGATGGTGTCAAATATCAGCAATGATGGTTATATAAGGTATAATGAAGTCGATTTCTCCACTACAGACAAGAGTTCGGGTAATATTATGGCCAGGGTAGCCTCGGTGAGCTCCGGGGGAGCGATCGAGGTGCGTGCAGGCAGCCGTACAGGAACACTGCTGGGTACAGTCCAGGTCCCCTCAACGGGTGGATTGACAAAATGGCAGACAGTCACTGCGCCGGTCACCCAGGAAGGGTTGAGGGTAGATGGAATAAACGATCTTTTCTGTGTTTTCAAGACAACCGCTCCCAATCAGTACAATGTCAACTGGATAAGCATAGGAAAGCAGCAGTCTACAGGTGCATCGCAGAGAGCATGGAAAACAGTCAAGACCTCCTTTGAACTGGTCAGGTCAGATATCGGTGGAGCATTGCAGGTGAGAATCCCGGGAACCGGTGAACCATACAGACTTGCCGTTTTTAACATGAACGGACAGAGGGTGATAAATCCGGTCAGTGTGGCCGGAGGGAATGTTTTTACATTATCATCGGGGAAAGGAAACATTTCCTCCGGTAAGTATGTTCTGTTGATAAAAGGAAAATCGGGCAGTTTTCAGGTGCCGTTTGTTTACTGATCACGATTATCCGGGTAAACTACAGTAATCGATATGCAGCATGTCTTTACATACATAGACTACCGTGACTTCCTTCACGACTATTACAACGAACGGAAGCGGGAGATGCCGTGGTTTTCACTTCGTGTTTTCGGCAACAAACTGGGCCTCAACGCAGCTTACCTTTTCAGAATCATGCAGAAACAGGAACATCTTTCTCTGAAAAAGGTTCCCTCTATTGCTGCCTACTTCTCTTTCCAGCCCGTGGAAATAGAATACTTTGAGGCGCTTGTAGGATTTGCCAGGGCGAAGACCGACTCGGAAGCATCGATATATTTCGAGAAAATAATGCAGCTTAAGGGTGGAGTAAAATCCACCTGTCTCGATTCGCTTCAGTACGAGTACTATAAAAAATGGTACTACTCAGCAGTTCTGGCGGTAATCGGTTTTTTCCCTGTAAAGAACAATTACAAGCAGTTAAGCAAGGCCGTTTTTCCTCAGATCAGTACTGAAGAGGCAAAGGAAGCGGTGGAGCTTCTGGAGAAGCTGAAGCTTATAAGTCGCAATGAAGATGGCTTTTTTGAAAGAACCCATCTTCACATATCCACAGGCTCGCAGTTCAAGTCTCTTGCGGTCCGTAAGTTCCAGGCAGAGATGATTCGCCTTTCGGAGGAGGCGATCGAGCGTTTTCCTAAAGAGATCAGAGATATTTCTTCACTGACTCTTACGATGAAAAGTGATACACTTGATGATATAAGGGAGATACTCAAACAGTGTCGTCAGGCCATCATTTCCAGAGTTGCCGAGGATGAAGAGACTGACTGCGCCTATCAGGTCAACATGCAGGTTTTCCCGGTATCTGATGTGCAGAAAAGGCAGGAGAAGACATGAGAATACTGATCACTTTAACAGCCTTGCTCCTCCTCTCCTGCTCAGGCATCAATAATCTGGCTGGCGCAGGGGGATCATCTGAGACTCAGAATGGATTCACTGTTCTGGCCCTTCTGCCCGATGGCAAACCTGCCAGAGAAGCCCTTGTGAGAGTGCGTCCTGCTGATTATTTCGCCCGCACTGGTGGAGTGATTGAGGATGTCTATTCTGTTATCGACACTGCTACCGACAGCTCCGGGTATTTGACAATAGACAGCCTGGAGAACGGTGAATACTATGTGGAAATAAATGACACCCAGTCCTGTGCCGGATTGTTCAGTTTTACTGCAGGTGCAGACAGCGGATCCGGGACTGACACTATCACTCTTAATCCTTATGCACGTGTAAGCGGAAAGATAGAGCCGTCGGATCAGTACCTCAGATATGTGCAGGTTGAGGGGATGGAGAGGATAGTGACTGTTTTGCAGGACGGGTCGTATCATTTCGATGACCTGCCGGAAGGCATCTATACATTCCGGATAATTTCCGAAGACCCTCAGGAACCGCCGCTGCTTATTGACAGTGTTAAAGCCGAAAGCGGTGAGATAAATGTTGTCGGCTACCGCTTCTCAAGAGCGATCATACTGAATACAACCGCTGAAGGCAGTGATGTGGCTGAGGATGTAATTTCGTTCCCGGTGTTGATCCGGCTGGGGGGTGAATTACCGGTTCCGGAAGACAGTGCTGTCTGTTTTACAAAAGGTGATGGAACCCCGCTTGCACATCAGGTAGAGTCCTGGGATCAGGCGGGCGGCACAGCTGTTGTCTGGGTTAAAGTTGACACAGTAAAAGGGAATGATACTACCCTTTTGTACATGCACTATGGATCCGGTTCTTCCTCTTACAGGTCTGGGGTTGCTGAGGTTTTTGATGCGGATCAGTTCGCAGGTGTCTGGCACCTGAGCGAGGTATCCGGAAATGGACAGGATCAATATAAAGATGCAACATCTCACGGCCGGAACGGGAGCGGATTAAACATGGCAACGGGCAGATTATCAGCAGGTATAATCGGATCTTGCCAGGAATTCAACGGTGTCGACGGGTTCATACAGATACCGGGTCTCCTCGATCAACCCGCATCACTGACTATCAGCGCCTGGATCAACAGTGCCGACAGTGTGGGGGAGATCATATCCATAGGTGATAATGCCGGTATCCGGTTTTCAAGCGACAGCAACTGGGTTGATTTTTACAGTTACTATTCCTATGGTGATGCAACAAGCTGGCTTCCGATCAGTGCCAGGGTTGAGACGCCTGAATCGCAGTGGCATTTTGTGGCTATAGTGATCGATTCTGATGCAGGTCAGGTCTTTCTCTACATCGATGGTGTGTTGAAGAGTCAGGCTGAAATGCTGGATGCGTTGNTTTACAATAAAGTCGGTTCAGATACATACATCGGACAGGCATTCAGGGAATCCTGCAATTTCGAGGGGCTTATAGATGAGGTGCGTGTGTGCAGCCGTGCAAGGGATGGGGCATGGCTGAAGTTATGCTTTGAGAATCAGCGCTTAGACCAGAGGCTTGTAAACTACTGATATACATGTAAATCGGAAAAGTACTTGATGGTTTGGTTTTACTGGGCAGAAATGCCGGGCAGGGGGGGATTTTGTCTAAAAAATGAAGGGGATGCATCCGGAGCACAAAAATGCGGATGTTACACTGTAGAGATACAGGCAAAATAAATGAGTGTTATTAAATCAGTTAAACTCAGTGCATGTAACAGAGGGAGGCAGTGATGAAGAAGTTGAGAGATATTCTGTTGTGTACAGGGATGGTATTTTTGATCAGTCAGGGGGAAGGTTATGCTGCGGAGGGTGACCCCTACATCTGGCCGGCCTACAGCCCGACAATCAACTATAACTTTAAGGATGAGAACCCGAATTTCCCCATGCCTACCAAGGATCGTGATGATTGCTCAGGAGTTGCGGGAACGCAGTCATCGGGATGGTGGACTTTCAAGTGGGGATCAAGAAAGAATTCTCTGGTGACAGAGGCAGCAATCACTCCAATGCTGAAGCGGTTGAATGAGGAGTTTGCATATTTCAGGGATGTGATGGGATGGCCACCGGACAGGCGTGTTCAGGAGGGGTATAGAAGTGCTGTTTACCTTTATGGTTCGGGCCTGTGCACAGATAACGCCTCTAATACGGAAAAGGGTGGATGGCAGAGTTCTGTTGGAGGTTACCCCATCATTCTGGCATCCTATTATCCGGTTTACTGCTTTGATCCATCATGCAATTACAATGATAAGGAATTTCAGACAGGAGGAATGGTTCACGAGGGTATTCATTGTATTCTGGCCAGTCTTCCAGGGGCAAGACAGGCGGCCTGGTTTCATGAGGGAGGAAATACCTGGCTTCAGCAGCAGGCTACAGCCCAGCAGACCAATAATTACAGTTCCATGGGTTTTCTTAACGGAGCAGCATTGATTGCTCCTTTCATGCCGATTGAGTGCTACAGCGGATGGCTTCAGGATGGGAGCTTTGGGGGCCCCTCGGCTGAGGGAGTCAACATGTTTGAGGGAAGCCAGCAGATCTGTACATGGCGTAAATTTCTCGGCGGAACGCAGTATGGCAATATCTTCCCGACCTTTCTTGGAGAATGGCTTGGGCTGGGGAGTATTCCCTGGATCTGGAAAAACTGCACAGGTCGGATACTGGAAGGGATGGCCAAACAGCTGGGAGAGGAGCAGGTCCGCCGTCTGATAATGGAGTACAGGGCAAGAACAGCCTTGCTTGACATAAAAAAATGGTCCAATGAATGCAAGAGACTCTTAAATTCCAATATTGGCCAGAATATCGGGGCGGAATGGGAGCCTTACTGGATCAACTGTGAAACCTGGAAGATGACACCTTATGCAAAGACCACAAACGATGGAAACGGTCTGCTCACGCCTGAACAGCGCACCACTCCGGGATGGTCCGGGGCAAACCAGATCCCGCTGAAAGTATCGGGAAACATGGTAAGTGTCGATTTCCAGCCGATCGGAGCGAATATGTCTTGTCAATTATGTTACCGTGCCACTGACGGGACTCCGGTCTACAGTGTCCCTGTAACGAGTGGAACATGCAGTATCCGTCTGGACAAGGCTCCGGCAAACAATGTGGTGATAGCGGTTATCTGCAACACCGATTATGTTTACAAAGGAGATGATACACGCAAGGCACATTATGATTACAGGCTTAAGCTTGGTACAGGGGTAACCGGCACAGCGGATATATACACCAAATGGTACGATGTAGATCTGGCAGTTAAAAATGTTGAACAGACAGTTGTTACGAAAAAGAAAGAAACCCCGGAACTGAAATTGTCTTTCAGGAACTATCAGGATCTGGTCGTAGGGTACAAAGTCAGCAGTCCGACACCGGTAACTGTCAAAGTCTACAACCCTTCCGGAGAACTGATTACAGTCCTTGACAAGGGATTCAAACAGGCGGGGTATCATGAGGACAAGTACAGCATTGACCGGTTTGCAGCTTCAACCGGGACTTACATCGTCAGAGTTTTGACAAACAGACACTCGATGGTGGAGTCTATATCGCTTGTGAGGTAATTCCGATAGTCCGGAGGACAGATACGATTCTGCCCTCCGCTTTTCCTGAATAATTAGATTATTTGTTCCTGAATCTCACAATTTTACTGCCCGGCTGCTGGCTGAGATAACAGAGTCTAATCCACTCTGCTGAGCGGGCCTTGTTCTCGATCCGTACCTCGTCCATTACGCCCTTAAAGAATTCACTGATTTCGCCCTTGTAGAGTCTCCCGCCGAAAAGAAGCGGATTGTCAGTATTGGAGTGTGGATTCAAACTGATATTCCTGGTGGAATCTACGATTTCTCCGTTTATATAGAGACGTATCCTGTTTCCATCATAGGTGCTTGCAAGGTATGTCCAGGTATCAAGAGTGACTGGGTAGGGATTGGAATTGTCACAATCCTGGTAAATTCCATGCCATGTAAAGGTGTCAACAAAGTGCTCGGAACGGAAACCATTGAAGACTGTGTCATACCACAGGGTGTAGGATGTTTCTTTAATGATTAATCTCCAGTTGCTCCATGGACTCTTCTCCGCTTTAATCCAGCAGCTCAGAGTGTAATTCTCTTCCAGATTAAGCACGCCGGCATTCACTGTGTCGGTGATGCCGTTAAACCAAAGGCCTCTTCCGATAACAGCCTCTACGGAATTATTACTTGTCATGCTGAGTCCCGCAGTACCATGGTATCTGTTTCCAGTCCGGTTCTTCAGGGAACCGGTACCGGATGAGGGATTCTCATTGAGGTGCCATACACCTGCGAAACCGTTTGCAGTATCGAAAACTGCAGCTCCATTTGACCGGTTTTCTTCTGTTCCACCCCATTTCATCACTATGAAATAATCGGTGCTGTTGTCTGAGATAGTATCAAGTTTCACCCATATAACGGCATCTTCGGTCAGGTTATCCCACTGTTCGATCTCAAAGGGCAAAGCTGTTCCGTCTGCTTTGGTAAAGAGAATGTCGTCTCCTTCCGGATCTGCTTCTTCGAAATTAAACGATGATGAATTCAGTCTGATAAGCACAGGGAAGCCGGTAATTGCGGAACCGGACAGCG
>JGI24712J26585_10003104_pt1 | contig 13267 bp, 13 predicted proteins | sample BioPla3DNA2_FD_26585 | JGI IMG/M metagenome (IMG submission 26585) | reverse complement strand
TGGTTCATCCTCCTCGGTTTGGTATTTGTTTAGCAACTATATTTTACCGAGGTATGAGCTTTGGCTCAACTCCTTTTTACACCATTATATAGACTTAATCCATTCTATTGAAATGTACCTTTATTTTCATCATCACTTATATAGAAAAAAGATGATAGGCTCGGTATAATGCTTATTATGTGAATAATACTTGAATTAATTTATATTTTGCATATTATTGCTGGTAAATGCTGGTTCATTTCTGAAGCCGGAGGTTAATAAATGAGATATGTGCCGGTAAATTGTCTGCGAGAAGGCCAGAAGTTGGGCAAGACGCTTTACGGAAAAAACAATGAGTTGCTGTTATCTGAAGGAAAGGCATTGAGTAAAACATTGATTGGCTCTATCAAGCGACTCGGATATTGCGGAGTTTATATAGAAGACGATATATCCCGCGACATAGAGATTGTTAATGTAATCAGCGATAAGCTGAGAAATGAGACAATCAAGGGGATAAAAAGGCTTTATCTGCAGACTTCCAGTGGCAAACCCACAGTTGAATCAAAGCAGGAACTCCATGACAATATAGAAAAAATTGTGGACGAGCTGTTGGAAAACAAAGATGTTATGGTCAACATGATTGACCTTAAAAACTTTGATAACTATACATATGCCCACAGCGTTAACGTGGCAGTGCTCTCTATCATAATCGGCATCGCCTTAGATCTGAACAGAAACACCCTGATTAAGCTGGGACTCGGAGCTATACTTCACGATATTGGCAAGATCTTTATAAATAAAGGCATCCTGAACAAGCCCGGAAAGCTGACGGAGGTTGAGTTTTCAAAAATAAAAAAGCACTCCATGCTTGGGTATAAATACATAAGGGATAGATTTAAGCTGCCGACCATAAGCCATGGTGCTATCCTTGAACACCATGAAAGGTATGACGGGACAGGCTATCCCGCCAACAAATGCGGCGAAGATATCACCTTTTTCGGAAGGATAGTGGCTATAGCGGACGTATATGACGCTCTGACCTCCCGGAGACCGTACAGAAAAGCGATGAACCCAGCCGATTCACTCGAATACATAATGGGAAACTCAGGGACTGCTTTTGATTCAGATCTCGTGGAGGTTTTTGTCCACAAGATAGCTCCCTATCCTGTGGGCACGACAGTTGTGCTAAGCAACGGATATATAGGAATCGTTCTGGAAAACTACGAATTACTCAGTTTAAGGCCAAAAATAAGAGTGTTTAAAATAGGTAACAAAGAAGTAACTCCTTTTGAAATCAATTTGAAAGACGATTACAGCTATCTCAATGTGACCATATTGGATGTAATCAATGAAATTGCCAGCTGAGCGTCCCGGTCACAGCAAATCACAAAAAGCCAATGAGCCCCCCTCTCATTGGCTTTGTTTTTTGCCGGTTTATGAGTTTTACCAATGCCTCTGAAACGAGCGGAACAGGTTTGTCTTGCTTACCAAACCGCATTTGTTCAGTGGACATTAATTATAGGTTTTCAGATACTCAGGTTAAGGGCTTCTTTCCCGTTCCATGTGGAAGGACCCGGAATCCGCCTCAGTTTCCGGCAAAGCCGCAGGGATAACAAGGCCAATCCTTGTTCCCAGCCCTTCCCGGCTCAGGACCTCCATATGCCCCCCATGCTTTGCAGATATCCATTTTGCTATGGACAGGCCCAGCCCTGCGCCGCCGGTAGCTCTCGCGCGGGATTCATCATCCCTGTAAAACCTGTCAAAAATATGGGGGACAACCTCCGGCCTGATACCTATACCGTCATCCTGGACATATATCCTTGAAAACTGCTCATCCCCCATGGTCTTCACCACAATATGCCCTCCGGGGTCGGTATATTTGATAGCATTATCCACAAGGATACGCAAGGCCTGCTTTATAAGTCCCTTATCGGCAGATATCATTGCTTTTGACAATACGGTTTCAAAGCGGTGGGTGCTGTCTATCATGCGCATTTCGTTTATTACCTCATCTGCCAGCTCAGACAGGTCGAAGGTCACAATCTGGAGCACAATAGTGTCATTATCACCTCTGGCCAGAAACAACAGCTGCTCAATAAGCTCCTTCATATTGGCGGCCTCGTCCTTTATGGCTGTTATGGACTCCTGAAGAGTTTTTTCGTCGTTTTTTCCCCAGCGGTCCAGGAGATTGGCATATCCCTGTATAACCGAAATCGGTGTTCTAAGCTCATGGGAAGCGTCGGAAACAAACCGAACCTGCGCGAGGTAAGACTCATTTATCCTGTCAAGCATGCTGTTGATGGCTATGGCCAGATTTTTCAGCTCATCTTGGGTTTCATCTATTGGTATACGCGTATCAAGCCTTGAGGCGTTTATCCCCTCCAGCTTACCTGCCAGAGCGGCCATTTTTTCCGGATCAAACCGGCTGCTTGCCGTATTCAGGCTCTGGGCTACCCTTGTAAACTCCGTAATGGGGTCAAGTGTTTTGCGAATCAGGCGTATATCCCTGGACGTTCTTGTGAGCAGTATCAGAAACTCAATAAAAATCAGCGCTATCATAGCCGCTGAAAAAATGCTTATGAAAAGCTCCAGGCTGACTGTTATTTTATACACTGCTCCCATGTGAGCTATATATATAATATATTTCAGCCCTCTAAGCTTTTTGAAAAAGGGCTTGTTCTCCGCCTCCGAAAGCTCAAATGCCCTTTTTGATTCCTTTGTTATTTTGGGCAGCAGTCTTCTGAGCGGCTTTGGTATAGTAATGCCTTCTTCTCCGCTCCGGGCTTTTTCTATGGTGATTTGTGCGCTATCCAACCAAACCAGCTCATTTTCATCCGGGGCTCCCAGGGCCGTCAGTGTGGCGGCGGCATTTGCGGCAGTATTCTCTATATATACAAGGGTTGATGCCGCTGTAAAAACACATATCACAATGTCAATATATATAAATGTACATATCAGGCGCAGCATAAGCCTGAAATTGAGTTTATATACTATTGAGAATTTGAATTTGCTGTACGGAACCGCCGTATTGGGATTTTTATTCATCTTTAATCACATACCCTACCCCGCGAACCGTATGTATAAGCTTGATATCATATACCTCATCGATTTTTCCTCTCAGAAAACGGATATACACATCCACCGCGTTGGTTCCCCCGTCAAAATCAAAATCCCAGACATTTTCAAGCAGCGCTTCCCTTGTCATAACCATTCCTTTGTTTTTAAGCAGGCAATGGAGAAGGTCAAACTCCTTTTTCGTCAACTCCACAGGTTGACCTTCATACTCAACGGTGCGGCCTTTTGGTTCCAGTCGCAGCCCCAAAGCGGACAAAGCCTCGTCTTCCCGCCCCTGTGCTTTCCTCCTCAGGGCATTTCTTATTCGCGCCAACAGCTCTTCAATTGCAAAGGGTTTTGTTATATAGTCGTCAGCGCCCAGGTCAAGGCCGGAAACCTTATCTGTTACACTGTCTCGGGCAGTGAGCATAATAACAGGAACGGAGGAGCTGCGGCGAATACGCCTAAGCACCTCCATTCCGCTTAGTCCGGGCAGCATAATATCAAGGAGTATCAGATCAAAGTCCTCCGACAAAGCAAGCCGGCAACCCTCCCTGCCCTCAAAGGCCTTTGTTACATCATAGCCCTCATAATTAAGCTCCAGCTCCACAAATCGCGCCAGTTTTTCCTCGTCCTCGATCAGTAATATTTTCGCGCCCATTACAGAACCTCACAAATATAATCAATGCCTGTTTATAGCACAATTGATTTGCGGCACATACCCTTAAATCAATTCAGGCAGTCCATCAAATGCATAATGTGAAAGCATTTGTTAAGCGGACATTAATTATGCCAGTTTTATTTTGTCTTCACAGATTTTTTAATCTCCTCCGCGGCGTTGGAGGCACTGTCCATTACCCTGTTAATGGTTTCCTTGCCCAGCTCATTTCCGCGAAAACGATATCTGAAATCAAAGAAAAGCCCAATTATCAACAAAGGTACAACAACCCAAAACATAAACAGCAAAAGAATCACAAGCACCGTCACGGGACAGGAAATGACAGTATTGCCTCCCCTTACGACCTCAAAGTAATTACTGTTTCCCTTTCTGATTATTTTTAAGAACAGTCTTCCAATCTTTCTCAAAACTTCTCCGCAGCTCTCATACCGGGGCTGATGGCTGTTTTCTGCCCCTGGGGATTTCTCCTCTTTTTCATAGCTGCTATAGGTTCCTCCACCGGGTGGCGGAGGAACCTTACCCTGCTTTTCAAGGTATATGAGCGCCTCAAGCAAATCTCCTCCGGTGGCATCCAATGCCTCCTTTGCCTCGGCGAAGCTTACGTTTGCTTTCTCGCGCAGTCTTTCAACCTGCTCCAGTGTAGCCACTTTCATTCCTCCTGTCTTTACCTGTTATTATTGCTTTCCCTCAATTGCCTTAATAATAGCAGGAAAGAGTTCAAGGAAAATTTGAGATTAATTAAAATATGATTAAAATTATCTGAAAGAATCTAGTCCCCTTGGATATTCGGCATGTGTACATGATATTACATTTTCTTCTCATAATCAATGGGTGCTGCCATACAGGAACTGAAAACAGTTTAACAAAAGAGCCGTCGGCGGACCGACAGCTCCTTTTGCATTCTAAATCATTCCAATGGCGGGCTCAGGAAATTACGGCGGTATATCCCTCGGGAGCTATGGCAAAGTCATCGGAGGAACCCACTATATACGCCTTCATATAGCTGACCCTGTCTTTTATCTGCCCGTAAGCCTCGCTGTCAAGAAGCCCGATAAACTCAATGCTCTCCCCCGCTCCTATTTCGCTCTCCTGCAGGGCCATTGTAAACATCCTGCCGTCGGACCATGTATATAATACCTCACCGTCAAACCCAATAAGCTGAAAATCATATTTCTGACCCGAAGTATGATTAATGGTTATGGTCTTATCCGTATTGTTTGTTATTGTCAGGGACATGAGCAGGCCCTCGGCAGTCTCTGTTGCGGAGGCAGTAATCCTGGTTTTTTCAATAAGACTCTCTGTCAGCTCCAAAAGCCTGTCCACAACCGTCACGGCTTCAGCACGGGTTGCTCCCTGGTCCGGATGCAGCATGTTGTTTTCATATCCATAAATCAGCCCCAGAATAACGGCCTTCACCAAATCGTCCCTGTACTCCCCAGTGATTTTCTCATCATCCTCAAAGGGCGCCGGCATAATCATTATCATGGCATATTCCCCGCTTGTAACATAGTCCAGGGCATTGATAATATAGTGGACCATGATTTCCCTGTCCAGCTGCTTGTCCGGATAAAAACTGTCCTGCTGCTCAATAATACCCAGCGAAACAAGATCATACAGGGCGCCGGAACCCGGATTTTCGTTATCCACATCATTAAAGAAATCCTCTATATCGGGTTTTACTAAGTATTCAAGCTCAATGTCCAGGGCTCTGTGAAGAAGACGAGCGAACTGTATGCGGGTTATTTTTTTGTCGGGCTGAAACCTTCCGCCTTGCTCCTCGAATATTTCCGGATATCCGTAAGCCTCCACATGGCTTTGATACCATCCTCCGTCAATATCATCATACCTGAAATTTCCAGTACTTTTCGAGACTTCCGAAATTGCCATCGCTGGCATTGCGGTAATGAGTGTCACAGCGATAAACAAGCACAGCAGTGCGTTTTTTTTCATTTTCTTACCTCCGTTTTTTATACTTACACTTATTTGATGCCTGCATGCAGTTTTTTTGTTGTAATTGGCAAAAAACCTTGCGCACTTGCAGTCAATCAATGTATCTGAAACGGGCCAAACAGTTTTGTTTGCCCGTCAAAAAGAGCAAATTTGCTCTTTTTGCAAATGCGTTTTGCAAAACCCATTTGTTCAGTGGATATTAGATTAGATACCAAAACCTCCGTTTTTGTTCCATGAACAATTTGTGAACCTGCCTGCCGATATCCCAGTATAAGTGAGCAATCGATATTATGCGCCCGTTCCGGGATACATGTGTGATTTATCTGCTCCAGTTGATAATGAGGCATATTGCCAATAAAGCCCCGGCTCCCGGTCAATGGTTCAGTTTACCGCTTTTTTACCATCACCGTATTATTTTCCGGTCAAAAGGAAAAACTATATCGGCAATTATCATTTTTATCGCAAAGGAGCTTATGATTGAAACTGCTGTTTACTTTTATAATATACCTGTGCCTGATTGCATCCTTTTCCGCTTGCCAGAAACAACCCGCGGAAGATCCCGATCCTTACCAGACAGGATATGACGCAGGATATAAGGAAGGATATACATCCGGCCGGCAGGATGAAGATGAAAGCCCCCAGGATACACAGCCTGCCCAGTCTCCCGAGGCCTCACCGGAGGAAAGCCCCGGATACGGAAGGACAAATCCCGCTCCTGTCGGAACTGAGCAAACCATAAAGAAAAATGGCTACACAATTTCCGTGAAGATTAACAGTGTCACTCGCGGTGAGGAGGCCTGGAATATGGTAACTGCCGCCAACCAGTTTAATGACGCTCCCCCCGAAAACATGGAATATGTGGTCGTAAATGCCACCGTTACGGCCCTGGCTTCGGAAACGGATGCGTCCATCACTGTCTACGGATATGGCGACTTTACTGCCTTTTCCTCTTCAAACGCGGAGTACGACTCCCCTATTGTAGTTGACCCCGAACCCGCTCTGGAGGGAGATATATACGAAGGCGGGAGCCTCACGGGAAACGTCACATTTGCAGTCAGTAAAGAGGACCCCGCGCCAAAGATAGTATATCTGAGAAATTATGACGGCTCCGGAGGCCTGTGGTTTTCGCTGACCGAGAAATGAGCTTAAATCCCCAATTAACCTGGGGATTTATTATTTTCGAAATATACTATATAATGTTTAAAAAACCCGTATTGAGGAATGATGAGGCCTTAACATGAATATGTACGACATTATAATGAAAAAAAGAAACGGTGGAGAGCTGACCCGGGATGAAATCCGCTTCTTTGTTGCAGGATGCTGCGAAGGCAGCATACCCGACTACCAGACATCAGCCCTTTTAATGGCCATATGGTTCAGAGGCATGACGGAGAAAGAAACCCTGGAGCTCACAATACAAATGCTCCTCTCCGGTGATACCGTCGATCTTTCCGGGATTAAAGGCCTTAAGGTTGACAAGCACAGCACGGGCGGCGTAGGCGATAAAACCACCTTGGCAATCGCTCCCATTGCCGCCGCCTGCGGGCTTAAAGTGGCAAAAATGTCCGGCCGCGGTCTTGGCCACACCGGAGGCACCATCGACAAGCTGGAATCCATACCGGGCTTTAACACCTCTCTGAGCAGACAGGAATTTGTTGATATTGTCAACACTACCGGGCTCTGCGTGGCAGGTCAGACAGGAAATCTGGTCCCGGCCGACAAAAAGCTCTATGGGCTCAGGGATGTAACGGCAACGGTGGACAGCCTTCCTCTGATAGCCTCCAGTATTATGAGCAAAAAACTGGCGGCAGGGGCTGACATAATCCTTCTGGACGTTAAATACGGCAGCGGCTCATTCATGGGAGACCCGGAGCATGCTGTCCGTCTGGCCCAGCTGATGGTCAAAATAGGTGAAGGGGCGGGAAAGAGGACGGCCGCTCTTATAACAAATATGGATATCCCACTGGGATATTCCATAGGAAACAGTCTTGAAATGGTTGAGGCGGTAAACACCCTTCGCGGACAGGGAAGCCAGGATTTCAGGCGTTTAGTTCGGGCTCTCTCCTCCCAGCTCCTCTTTATGGCGGGCAAGGGAGACAGAGCCCTTTGCGAGGAGCTCGTGGAAAAGGCCATTTCCGATGGCAGCGCCTTAAACAAGCTGCGCGACATGATAACTGCCCAGGGCGGTGATGCGCGCTATATAGATGAGCCCGAAAGTTTTCCAAGGGCCGCTTTTATTGAGCCAGTCACAAGCCCTGAGGACGGGTATATTCAGAAAATGGACACAGCTTCAATAGGGCGTATTTCCGTATCTCTGGGGGCGGGCAGGGATGTTGCCGATGGGAAGATAGACCACAGCGCCGGATTGGTGCTGAACAAAAAAACAGGCGATGAGGTTAAAAAGGGAGATGTGCTGGCCTGGCTGCATACAAACAGGCATCAGGCTCTGGAGAGCGCCAAATCAACCTTTCTCTCCTCCCTGACATTCTCCGATGCCCCTCCTGAAAAAATGCCGCTTATATACGCAACGATTGACACTGAGAGTGAAGCGAGGAGGGTAAAGGAATGAGCATTGACATAGACATAAAGGAAATAGTATCGAAGGTAGATCATACTCTGTTAAATACGGACTGCACCTGGGAGCAGATACGCCAGCTCTGCGACGATGGAGCTCGGTATTCCGCCGCCAGTGTATGCATACCCCCGTCCTTTGTGAAAAGGGCGAAAGCTCATCTTGGTGACAGATTGAAAATCTGCACGGTTATAGGATTTCCAAACGGATACGCAACCGGCAAAGCCAAAGTCTTCGAAACGGAGGACGCCATAGAGAACGGTGCCGACGAAATAGATATGGTCATAAACATAGGGGCTCTCAGAGAAGGCAATCTCACATATGTGGAAAATGAAATAATGGCCGTAAGGGAAGTGTGCCATAACCGGCTCCTCAAGGTCATAATCGAAGCCTGTCTTCTCACCGATGAGGAAAAGGTTACCATGTGCAAAATTGTGACAAAAACAGGCGCGGATTATATAAAAACCTCCACAGGCTTTTCAAAGGGCGGCGCCACATTTTCCGATGTCAGGCTGCTGGCGGAAAACATAGGACCCAATGTCAAAATAAAAGCGGCCGGCGGTATTTCCAGTCTGGAAGATGCCGCAGAGTTTCTTCGACTGGGCTGCTCGCGGCTGGGAAGCAGCCGCATCATCAACATTATAAAGGGCGTGGTGAAAGATGAGTATTAGTCATGCAGCACTTTTGAAAATGGCAAAGGACGCTCGTAAATCGGCCTATTCCCCTTATTCCCACTTTGCCGTGGGGGCCGCTCTGCTTTGTGCCGACGGTTCCGTATACACAGGCTGCAACGTAGAAAACTCCGCCTTTACTCCCACCTGCTGCGCCGAGCGCGTTGCTTTTTATAAGGCCATATCAGAAAACGCTAAGGGCTTTACGGCTATAGCCGTGGTGGGAGGGAGACAGGACCGGGAGAACCCTGAAGATTTTTGCCCTCCCTGCGGTGTTTGCAGACAGGTTATGCTTGAGTTCTGTGATCCGGAAAGCTTCCTGATAGTCCTGGGCTCTTCACCGGATAACATTAAAGTGTATAAGCTGGGTGACATTATGCCTCTGGGCTTTAAAATGGATAAACACTCCAATATCTGAGCAAGAGACTTTTATCCGCTCCTGGCTCGCATATATTCAACAAACTCCCAATTGCAATGCCTATATTTTTCTCTGAGCTTTTCCATAATAAAAATTAAAAATGGTATTGCAATGCCTGACAGAATATTAACCGGCAGCGCGGCATATGTTAATAAGTTCCAGTTCAGTCCTGTTGCGCGGCAGATACATACTGCCAATATAGCCCTTCAAAACCGCTGGAGTTGAAAAGAATTTAGGTTCCGCCACGTCAATATGATACCCAGCAAAACCTTGGCAAAAAGTGATGATAATAAAGTCTGCTACGACCCAGATTGCCACTACTATGGCTTCAAACCTGTCGAAGGATTCAATGGCTTCGATTGCCCTGAATGTATTAAAAAACGGAAGGGGCATTCTCTGGGAAATCCGCCCCCCCAGGGAACCTGTCACAGTTATCAAGAGCAATAACGTCATCACGCCGATAAGGAGCGTAACACAGATGACGGGAGCCGTCCAGCCTGCTATTTCCCCCTCTTTTGAGCAAAGATTGGGAAACACCTTATGGCAGGCGATAAAGTGGACACCGCAAACATAATCATAGCCTGCCTCACTGTAATTTTATTGCTTTTAGCGGGCATTCAACCACCATTACCCAAGGTACGGCATTTTTTTATTATTGGATTTTTTCATACAATCACCGCCATTCATATTCCCGTTTTGTGTTTTTCCGACATATTCGACCGCAATATCCGTTTTTTGTGTAATTGTTGGCATTATTGTCATTTATATAAAACACGGAGTTTTGTATATACCGGCAATCGACACCTTTTGCTCAAAAAACACAAAACATCCTTTACTTTCGGATAACATGTCAATAACCATATTATCAGCACGACATATAATATAGTGTCTGGTCCCTGGATACTATATAATGATAGGAGTAGCTGAAAGTGAGTTATAGAAGCGATATCAAGGACGAAAGTCTTGCTGAAATTCTTTGCAAATATATCGGAGAAACAGTGACAATCTATACGACCAGCGGCGGTGTATCAGGATGTGGATTTACAGGCGTAATACTCAGCGTCACCCCTTGCCTGGTAAGGCTTATCACACGTATAGGCGTGGCTCCCAGCAGCCCGTTTGGGCACGGCGGCAATCAGAGATTTGCCCGCTGCGGTCCCGGTTCGGTATGCGACATCCCCCTTGACCGCATTGTGTCCTTTGTCCACAACGCTGTTTAAACGACTGCTGCAATTAAGCTTCGCTATAAAAATAAAGTTTGTATAGCGCCTGAAAATATAAGCATTAAGCAAACAAAGCTGCAGATTATCTCCGCAGCCTCGCTCAGGACAGACATATATAAGCTCGGGAACACGGTATAGTCCTCTATACTGTGTTCCCGAGCATTATCTGAGTACTTTTATGCAGGCTCTATGACCCTGATTTTCGTTGGCATTCCGCCATATGTACTTGTCAGGGAGACAGACTGCTTCTGCATCATCTCTATTGCATCTATAAAGTCTTCGGAAATCAGCTCTCCAGGCACTATAAGCGGAATTCCCGGCGGATATGAATAGACATACTCTCCAGATATCCGTCCTGCGCTTTGCGAAAAGGAAACCAATTCCGCCTTTTCACTCTGCGCTCTGTAAATCGGCATAACCCTTTCCAGCACAGGACAGTATACGGGTTCGGCAGTTGGCCTATCGGAAAGCTCACTGTCTATCTCAATGAGCGCCGATGCCAGCCTGTCAAAGCCCTCATCCGTATCCGCAATGCTTGTCATGGCAAGTACGTAACTCCCCGCGGCCATTTCAACCTGGATTTTGTACTTTTCCAGCAGTATTTCCTTTAACCTCTCGCCGGTTATATCCGTGTTTGCAGCCGAAATAACAATTTTACCCGGATCAAAGGCATAGATATGGGGATGCTCCCCTCCCTCGTCCCTTCCCTTAAAAAGTATTTTCAAATGTGACAGGCTTTTCATCTTTTGGCTGAAACCATGCAACCGCCGGACATATCTCTCGAAAAGCTCCGTCCCCCTTTCAGACAGAAGGCTTACACAATAATCCAGACCGGCCATAAGGGGATATGAGGGACTGCTCGACTGAAATACAGCCAGCTGATATCTTATTTCTTCCGTGTCAACAAGCCCACCGTTAACATGCAGCAGAGCCGTCTGCGTAGGGGACGGCAGGGTTTTATGCATACCATGGATGACAATGTCCGCGCCCGCATCAATGGAACTGGCAGGTAAACCCGGCATAAAGCATAAATGGGCACCGTGGGCTTCGTCCACCATCAGAGGTATTTTTCTCTCATGAGCAAGTTCCGCTATAGACTCAATATGGGAAATGACCCCTTCATATGTGGGAGACGTTATGATAATCAGGCCGATATCTTCGTGCTCTTCAAGGGCCTTCCGGATCTCCTCCGGAGAAATGCTCCCGTTAATCCCAAATGCCGCATCCTGGGAGGGTTTAATATATACCGCGTCCAGCTGCATAATACCCAGTGCGTTATATACCGATTGGTGGCAGTTTCTGGCCATCAACACCCTGCCGCCCCGGGGTACACATGATGAAACTGCCGACAGAATACCGCAGGTGCTTCCGTTTATAAGGAAATAAGTGTTGTCACTATCATAAAGGGCAGCCGCTTTACTCATAGCATTTTTTAACAATCCCTTTGCCCCATGGAGCGAATCAAAACCGTCAATTTCTGTCAGGTCAATACCATATATATCAATTAGTGGTGTTAACTGCGGATTTCTTTTATGGCCGGGCATATGCATAGGATAGACTCCGGAATCCCTATATGCGTTCAGCTCGTCAAGTAAATTCATTTTACAGTCCTCCGGAAGGGTGATTGCCTTTGGCTTAAAATAACCGGGGTGTTACAGGGTTTTATCCTGTATCGCCCCGGTTGTTTTCAACCGCCCAGATATGATTTTTTTACCGAGTCGTCCGCCAGCAGCTCCCGGGCTGTGGCGGCCAGCTTCATCCTGCCGGTTTCAAGCACATAGCCTCTATCCGCTATGGTTAGGGCCATTCGGGCATTTTGCTCCACAAGCAATATAGTGGTTCCTGATTGGTTAAGCTCTTTTATTATATCAAATATCTGCTGGACCAGCATAGGCGCCAGTCCCATGGAAGGCTCATCCAGCATCAGAAGCTTTGGCCTGCTCATAAGGGCTCTGCCTATTGCAAGCATCTGCTGCTCTCCGCCGCTCAGAGTGCCCGCTGTCTGCCGTCGCCTCTCTTTGAGTCTGGGAAAGCGCCTGTATATCTTTCCAATATCTTCCTTTATATCGGATTTACTTTTATGTATATAGGCACCCATTTCAAGGTTTTCTTCAACTGTAAATTGCTTGAAAACCCTTCGCCCTTCGGGAACGTGAGCAATCCCCATCTTTACTATTTTATCAGGCTCTACGACGGAAATATTTTTGTCAAGAAAATTAATTTCTCCTGTCTTCGAGCGAAGAAGGCCTGAAATCGTTCTCAATATGGTACTTTTGCCCGCTCCATTGGCTCCTATAAGGGTAACTATCTCTCCCTCTTTTATTTCAAAGGAAACACTCTGTATGGCATGTATAGAACCATAATAAACATTTATATCGTCGACTTTAAGCATTATGTTAACCTCTCATTCCGCCTTGTGCCATTGAAGACCAGACCTGCTTATTCCCCTCTTTGCTGGCCCAAATATGCCTCTATGACAATGGGATTGTTCTTTATCTCTTCTGGCTTTCCCTGGGCTATGATAAGACCGTAATTGAGAACCAGAATACGCTCACATATNCCCATAACCAAATTCATATCGTGCTCAATAAGAATAATTGCAATGTCAAACTTATCTCTGATATCCTTGATGGTCATCATAAGCTCGGAGGTTTCGGAGGGATTCATCCCCGCCGCCGGCTCGTCCAGCAAAAGTACCTTGGGATTGGTGGCAAGAGCCCG
>JGI24712J26585_10003090_pt1 | contig 13293 bp, 10 predicted proteins | sample BioPla3DNA2_FD_26585 | JGI IMG/M metagenome (IMG submission 26585) | reverse complement strand
TACAGGGGCAGTAGGATTCGAACCCACGACCTGCGGTTTTGGAGACCGTTATTCTACCAGCTGAACTATACCCCTATTTATGTTGCCCTCTTATACTACTATTAATTGTGTGAATTGTCAAGATTATTTTGCCCAATAAGGCTCAATATTGACGTTATCTCTTGTTTTGAGTCGTGTCTATGATTATATCACATAGACTTCTGATGCTTAATTCATCAAAGTACCTATTCTCTAAGGGAATCCACTTGTTTATGAATTGCTGAAGCTTGGCCTCATCGTTTCTCTTGGCTATACGTCTTATCTGTTCTTTCTGCTCTACCTCCAGAAATACAGACAGAGTATATGCATCTCTTAGGTGTGGGTGCATACTGTAAGAGCCTTCGACAATATTAAGTCTTTTCGGCTTTACTGTTATCGATTCATCAAATCTCCACACTCCACAAAGATACGGTCTGTATATAATTGTGCGGTTTTCTCTTAAAGGGTTAAGCACCTCATCTTTAAATCTTTCATAATACACATTCCCTCCCGGCTGATTCAGACGGTCCTCCGTTCTCATCTCAGGGGGAAGGAAAAAATCATCCATGTGGAACACATTGCATTCGTATGTTTCGGATATGATTTCAGCCAGTGAGCTTTTGCCGCTTCCGCACATTCCATCTATGGCCAAAATAATCTGTCTGTCATCACTCTTAAGCGATTCGTCTATTCTGTTAAATACATGTTTATAACAGTCATTAATCATTCTGTCTCTCACATAAGCCTCCGTTTTGCAATAGTTACAGCACATTTACCTTAGTCTATGAATATTCCTTTATGTACTGTAGAACCTCTCCTATGTTTTTAACTCCTACCAGCTTAATGCCCTCAGGGGCCTTTATCTTACCCTTGTTGGCTAAGGGAAGTATACATGTCTCAAATCCCATCTTGGCAGCCTCGGCAACCCTCTGGTCTGCCATATTGACTGCTCGTACTTCACCTGTAAGCCCCACCTCTCCAAAGATGATGGTGTTGCCGTTGATGGCCTTATTTCGAAAGCTTGACAGGATGGCTGATACGATTGCAAGGTCTAGGGCCGGTTCGGTTATTCTCATACCCCCTGCTACATTTACATAGGCATCACAATCCCCAAGCTGTATACCGAGACGCTTCTCCAACACAGCCATAAGCAGGTTTACTCTGTTATAATCCGTACCTGCTGCCGTTCTTCTTGGCATATTGAAGCTTGTACTGCTGGTCAAGGCCTGGATTTCTACAAGAATAGGTCTTGTGCCTTCTATGGAGGCGGTTACCACTGAACCCGGCTCACCCACGGGTCTTCCCGTAAGCATATACTCAGAGGGATTCTTCACCTCAGCAAGTCCTGAGCTTCGCATCTCAAAAACACCTATTTCGTTGGTGGAGCCAAAGCGGTTCTTCACTGCCCTAAGCACCCTGTATGATGCAAAGTTGTCTCCCTCAAAATACAGCACTGTATCCACCATGTGCTCAAGCACCCTGGGACCAGCCACCATACCCTCTTTTGTCACGTGTCCTATGATAAATATTGTGATACCTGTACCCTTTGCCATATGCATAAGGGCACCGGTGGCTTCTCTGACCTGACTGACGCTTCCCGGTGCTGAAGAGATATCTTCCTTGTACATGGTCTGAATAGAATCTATAACCACTATTTCAGGCTTATGTTTATTAATAACATCCTCAATCAAGTCCAAATTTGTTTCACAAAGGAGCAGAAGCTCGCCACTAAACGCGCCGAGTCTTTCTGCCCTCATTTTAATCTGTCCTTTGGACTCTTCTCCTGTTATATATATAACCTTTTTACCCTGATTAACGATTTCTCTGCAGGTTTGCAGAAGCAGTGTAGATTTGCCTATTCCCGGATCGCCTCCGACCAGCACCAGACTACCCGGTACGATACCGCCACCCAGTACTCGGTCCAGCTCTCCGATACCCGAGCTTATCCTGCTCTCGGTCTCAGACTTAACCGATGACAATAAAATCGGTTCGGTATTGTTCCTATATCCGGATGCTGATATGCTTTTCTTAACAACAGGCTCTTCTACAAATGTATCCCACTGTTTGCAGCCCGGACATTGTCCAAGCCACTTGGAGGATTCATATCCGCATTCTTTACAGAAAAACACGGTCTTAGCCTTTGCCATACTAAAGTTTAACCACCTTTATGAAATCACTTTTATCTTCTTTCAATTCCACGCTAAATACAAGCTTTCCGCCTAAATTGGTTTTCATCTTCCCTAAGAAGGCATCATTCTTGTATATCTCATATTCCTTTTCTGCCTCCAGCTCAAGAGTAATCTGTGCCGTGTCATACCCTGATACATTGAAGCATACTTCGTTTTCTCTCTGAGCCATATTAAATACTGCGGTTCCTGGTACGGACTCATATACGAACATACCGTTTCTTTCCAGCTTCGTGATCTTATTATAAGTCTTTACCTTATATAGATCTCCATCGTGCTCAAAGTCAGATAACTTGGACTTAATGTCCAGCTGATAATTACCAAAACTTAGTGTCCCATCATTCTCTTTGCGTATTAACTCTTGAATAACAGCCATTATATGACCCTCCTAATAGTATTTGTATGGAACATTATATTAATATTATAAACAATACCTACAATAATTTCTAGTTATTACTATTAATTTTTAACTTTAGATATGGCTTTGCGTAATCAAATGGATTTAAGTATCACCTCATTATCGACATAATCGATTTTTACAGCATCTCCTTCTTTGATTTCTCCTGCCAGAATTCCTTCTGCCAGCTTATCCTCCACGTTGGTCTGAATAGCCCTTCTTAGAGGTCTGGCTCCGAACTTCTCATCATACCCTACTTCAGCCAGATGCTCCAAAGCCTCCTTGGTAGGTTCCAAGGATATATTCATCTGTGCCTTACTTCTCTTAGCAATATTGCTAACCATTATGCCTACTATATCCTTGATATTATCCTTTGTTAGCGAATGGAATACGATGATTTCATCGATACGGTTAATGAATTCGGGTCTGAAAATCCTTTTGACCTCATCCATAACCCCTTCCTTCATCCTCTTATAGTCTTCTTCCTCATCTACTACAGAGGTAAATCCCAGACGCTTAGGAGATATAATATTCTGAGCTCCTGCATTGGATGTCATAATTATGATGGTATTCTTAAAGCTTACTCTTCTTCCCTGAGCATCTGTAATATGTCCGTCATCTAATACCTGTAACAGAATATTAAATACATCAGGATGCGCTTTTTCAATCTCGTCGAACAGAATTACGGAATAAGGATTCTGTCTGACCTTTTCACTTAACTGACCGCCCTCATCATATCCAACATAACCGGGAGGAGAACCTATCAGCTTGCTCACGCTATGCTTCTCCATATACTCTGACATGTCAACCCGTATAATTGAATTCTCTGTGCCGAACATGGCCTCTGCCAAAGCCTTTGAAAGCTCGGTCTTACCGACACCGGTAGGGCCAAGGAAAAGGAATGAGCCAATCGGGCGATTCGGGTCCTTTAATCCTACTCTGCCCCTTCTGATTGCCTTTGCAACCGCCGTAACAGCTTCCTCCTGTCCGATAACTCTTTCATGAAGTATGCTTTCGAGATTCTGAAGCCTTTGGGATTCTTCCTCCTCAAGCTTTCTAACGGGTATTTTCGTCCAGCTGGATACTATGTCTGCTATCTCAGCCTCACTGACAACCAGCTTATCCTCGGTTCTTTTCTTCTCTTCAACAACCTTTTGCTTTTCCAGCTCTTCTTTGAGTGCTTCCTGTTGCTTCTTAATCTCTCCTGCTCTTTCATATGCCTCTTCTTTTATTGCACTCTCTTTTTGCTCCTCAAGCTTTGCAATTTCCTTCTCTAAGTCCTTGATAACCGGAGAGGATGTATAGGTGCTTAAGCGAACCTTAGATGCCGCCTCATCCATAAGGTCGATTGCCTTATCAGGAAGGTAACGGTCATTGATATAACGGCTTGAAAGCTTGACTGCCGCTGTCAGTGCACTATCGGTTATCCTTACTTTGTGATGTGCTTCGTACTTGTCTCTAAGTCCGAATAATATCTGAATAGCTTCCTCCTCGGAAGGTTCTTCCACAACCACTGGTTGGAACCTTCTTTCCAAGGCAGCATCCTTTTCAATGTATTTTCTGTATTCCTCTCTGGTTGTCGCACCAATAATCTGGAGCTCGCCTCTGGCAAGAGACGGTTTTAGAATATTAGAAGCATCTATGGCTCCTTCAGCTCCGCCGGCCCCTATAATTGTATGAAGCTCATCAATAAAAAGAAGTACGTTTCCGTCATTGATTACTTCCGAAATAACCTTTTTTATTCTTTCCTCAAATTCACCACGATATTTAGAACCGGCTACCATGCCTGACAAATCCAGTGTAACCACCCTTTTATCCTTAATGGTATCAGGGATGTTACCTTCGATAATCTTAAGTGCAAGACCCTCGGCAATAGCCGTCTTTCCGACACCGGGTTCACCTACTAAGCATGGATTATTCTTTGTTCTTCTGCTTAATATCTGTACTACTCTCTGTATCTCAATCTCCCTGCCGATAACAGGGTCCAATTTACCTTCTCTGGCATATTGTGTGAGGTCTCTGCTATATTGATCCAGCATCGGTGTGTTGGATTTGGCCTTGCCTTTAGCCTTTCCTGTTGCAAATTCATTCTTGGCTGCGCTGATGTCCACCCCTGCTGCCGCTAACAGATCGATATATACCTTCTGTACGTTCACTCCCAGCGTATTTAACAGGCGTATAGCAATACTGTCCGGCTCCTTGATTAATGCTATAAGGAGATGTTCGGTTCCTGCCTCCTGGGCCTTTAGTTTGGCCGCTTCCCTTTGACTTTGGTCAATGATACGCTTTGCCCTTGGAGTAAAGCTTCCGCCCTCCATCATTTCCACTCCGCTGCTCGGAGCAATCAGCTGGGATACCAGCTCCATAATCCTATCTACGGTTAAACCGTTTTCACGAAGCACTCTGGATGCTACACCATCCACCTGCATTAATCCGATCAGCAGATGCTCCGTACCAATATAATTATGATTAAGTCTGAATGCTATTTCTTTGGCAAGATTTAACGCTTGCTTAGCATTATCTGTAAATCTATCATTCATCTTTATGTCCTCCAATCTTAATAAGAGTACTGCTTATACAATTGTTGGTAATTCCTTGCTTATATATTCAGCTCTGGATTTATCTCTTGTAGCACTGCCAACATTTTTACCCAATGTCCACTGAAGACTTCCGGGCTGTACTCCCATCATCATTTTATGAATATTAAATTCCCTGTCGAACTTTATCAATCCGCAGTCTGCGCCAAATTTCAACTGGGAAAGAAGTGTCATAGCATCGTCAGAAGAAATTTGTCTGGCATATTTCAGTATTCCATATGCACGATATACCTGATCCTCAATTTCGTCAGAATTAAGTGATAGCATATATTCTCTTCTCTTTCTTTCTTGCTTCATGACCTGGTCTACAATACGATTCAGATTCTGAATTATCTCTCTCTCAGAGTTTCCTAATGTCTTCTGATTTGAAATCTGATATATACTTCCAAGACTCTTGGTTCCCTCTCCATAAATACCACGGATGGTAACACCATATCTCCCAACCTCTTCAATTAACTTCTGTATCATTCTCGCCGAACTAAGTGCCGGTAAAAACATCATACAGGATGCACGCATCCCCGTTCCCGAATTGGTAGGACAGGATGTCATATATCCATATTTCTCATCATAGGCAAACTTCAGACTATCATAAGCTATGTCGTCAATACGGTTGGCAATTTCATAGGCTTCCTCCAAATTCATTCCGCCGACAATCGCCTGTATCCTAACATGGTCCTCCTCATTAATCATGATACTTACTGTCTCATCATCCGACAAAATCAATCCCGTGGTCTGCTCCTTATCTACCAGTAACGGGCTTACTATATGTCGTTCAACCATAGCAGCCTTGTCGATGTCACTCAATGACCTGATATTACAGGAGTAATATTTTCTTTTGTCCTGATTGGCTAAGGCAGGTGTCATTTTCTTGACTTCATCAACTAATTTTACCGCATCAGACTCCTTTAACAGCGGTGAGAACATATAGTCCTCCAAATTTCTTGCGAGTCTTACTCGGCTGGAAATAACCACATCACCATCAGGTACAATCTGTTCATACCATTTAAGCATTGTTGGCTTCCTCCTTTTTCAGCTGCCGAATCATATCTCTTAGCCTGGCTGCATTCTCAAATTCTTCCCTTTCTATTGCTTTCTGAAGCTCCAATGTAAGTCTTTCCGTCTCGGACATGTCTTTTATTATCCTGTCGGTTGTTGAGAGAAATCCCTTTGGACGCTTACCGGTGTGCTCCTGCGCCCCCTGTATCCCTCTTAATGTCTTGCCTAACACCTTATTAAAGCTTCTGTAACACTGAGCACATCCGAAACGTCCTCTCTTTAAAAATTCATCATAGGTTGTTTTGCATCTTTCACAAACAAGATCCCCCTGAGTCTCTCCGGATTTATTTGTAGTATTGGTTTGATAAGCACCCAGCAATGTGGATAGCAGACTGTTCAGAGTCATATCCGTATTTAACAAAGGGTTCTCCATTTGAAAGGATGTATAATCTGTTGCACATTCTTCGCAAAGATGCTGCTCCGTCTTTGCACCGTTTATAATCTCCGTATATAATACCTTTGCTTCTCTAAGTTTACATCTGTCGCATAGCATCGGAGTTACCCCCTTTCAAATTCACAAAAAATCTCTTCGACAACCTTAAACACATCCTGACAGTTTATATCCCTACATATAGCCTTAGCAAGAATAACTCGTAGTTCCTCCCTCAAATCATTAATGGCCTGCATTTTATCGATATCAATAGCGATTACCGCTCCTTTTCTACGGTCCAGTTTAATATATCCCTCCTGTTTTAAGATGGAATATGCTTTGTTTACAGTATGCATATTAATACCTATATATTCTGCCAGCTCTCTGACCGAAGGAAGGTTATCACCCTCCTGGAATTGTGAGGTGGCAATGCCATATATGATTTGATTTCTCAACTGAATATAAAGCGCCTCATCACTATTAAAATCAATTTTCATATACATTGTATTCACCTCTTATTCTAAAATATTGTAAAAACTCATTATCAGTTATATCTGTTATATATATTGTATAACAGATAGCTCTGTTTGTCAATTATTAATTAAAGTCATCATCCTTATATCCTCTTGACTTCAGGTATAAGCGGATTGACAGAATTATAAATATTGCGCAAAGTGCACTTATGAGAGCAATTACTATAGCCAATTTATTTAAATTGGACTTGTACTGCTTAGAATCTATAAGATCACTATCAATTATTTCCTCAGGGTTATAAACAGAAACGGTTTCGCTCACATACCGCTGCATTGTTTTTTCCACTTTATCATAACTGTATAAACCTGCCTCACCCAGCTCATTCTCGGCATATATCAGTAAGAATTCATTATCTAACTGCTCCGGCGCAAATACGGGTACAGATATTCCGGATATTATAATTCTTGTTTTTGAATATCCGGCAGGTATTTTTAAGACCTCGGGAGGATCAATCAGCTTATATTTTCCACCGTATATTGCAAAAATGTCTTCTCCTACTCGAACCACATCAAAGTTTCCGTGCTTCTTATCAGGTGTTATAGGAGTAGTATCAACTCCCTCTTCGACTTCTCCATGCTCTTTCGTGACATCGATAATATATTCTATGACTTTTCCCGATTCGGCAGTCACAGTTATCACAACTTTATTTTGCCCTTCTTCCAATAAATCATTACCTGATATTTTAATAGTTGCTTTCTCATCCTCCGGAATGGCTACAATAACCAGCTTCTGTGTATCATAACTAACACTGGTTGTATACTCATATACATTTTTATCAAATTCAGGGCTTAACACAGCCGGACTTATCTTAAGCGATTCAAGGCTTGCATTGTCCGATGCTGTCTGAGCTGCCTTGACCTCCAGCTCAAAAGAGGATGAAGATACTGACATTGGAAGCCCCGCCTCATAATCATATACCATAATCTGACCGCTAAACTCTATTTCTGTTTTTCCTACCTTAAGCGCCTGAAATTCCAACGCATATTTTCTGTTGTCGTCCGGTTCGGATAGATTGATATCAGAAATCTTCAGAAACCCGCTGCTTCCTGTAATAAATGAGACCGAACCCATATATTCAAGTATTTCTTCGTCATATACCAGATTTGCCTCGATATCGCCAAACACCGTATCGGAGCTTATATTTATAAACACATAAATCGAATCACCGATAATTACCTGATTATCATCGGCGGTTATTTCAATATTTACACTGGCCGCTCTTACAATCCCTGTATTTAAAATTCCACCACATATAAGTAGCAGGCAAATCGACAATATATAATAAAATGTTTTCTTCATAAAACTTCCCCCTTTTCTTTATAATAACAATATTAATTAAAATAGACAATATTGTTTTTTGTACATTTTGCGAGATTTTTATTATTGTATAGATGATTTTAGAGGTATTTCCTATACAATAATAACAAAATTCCGGCCGGTAGGCTTATACCCTTTACCGGCCGGAGTTATCGTAATAATCCGGTAACTACAACCTATCTTTATTGGCTTATTCCATTGCATTCATCATGGTAGTATTACTCCCTGACAATTACAATGCTATAGGTTGCTATATCGCCGTTTTCTGCGATTACCTGTATATAGATCTCGTTTTGTCCGACATTTAGAGGATAATATCCTTCTCCAAATACATTGGCTTTCTTACTTACAGTCTTGGCCTTAATTTCTACTGCCTCGAGCTCATTTCCTACAATCAGATAATAATTGTACTCTGTCTGACTAAATGTAGGTGTTAATGTAAGCTTCTCGCCATTCAGATCAAGAACCTGCAGGCTCTTTAACCTATTATTCGGATTAAATTGAGTCGTAGGCCTTGGGCAGGCAGTTGCCGGCATATTCAGATATACAGGAATGGAGAATACGATGGGAGCTTCCATCATATTACCATATGCTGCCGCAATCTTCTTTGATTCGGCCCACGGTGCTTCAACGTTAGTCATATACTGATGAAAATATGTTGATACCGGTGTTACATTGAATTTCTGAAGATACACAGTATCCTGCCCTCTGTTAATATAAGTGCTTCCTAGGAAATATGAGCCTCCCACTATGGATTTATAAGGGTTTGTCCAAGGAATCAGGTATGTCTCATTGGTTGAGGCATTCTTCGTACCGTTTTTGGCAAAATTCAGTCCATTGGCTATTGCTCCGCCACCCGGGCTGTCATTGGCTCCGATATTATAGAAATTATAATATCCCTCATAGCCCTTATATGTGCCTGATACACTGTTGCTTAAGGTGGCAGGTCCTGTAACTACCTCCTGCTTTACCCTGGATGCCAAATGATATGGACTTACTCCCGAATACTCGGCTGCCTTCATAAAGGTTTCACCATAGGTTAAGGTTTTCTTCTTTCCGTTATCATCTGTGAAGGAATAGGAGGTGTTGTATAATGCTGTTCCCCTTAGTACATTCTCCACGCCTTCTCTGGTCTGATATTTACTCTGGAACCTAAGCAGCTCGAATTGGAAGATTCCTTCCTCGGTAAGAAAATTCCTGGGATCCATATAATACTCGATGGCTGCTCTTGAAGCTGTAACCCAATATGAGCCGTCATATATAACGAATGTGTCTGTTTTCCAATCATAAGCTCCCTTATCGAAGGACAGCCACTCGACACTTTTTGAGTTAGGAATCGTATTCTTGCCGGGTATGCTTTCTGCTTCTATCACGGTGTTCCAATCAAGTCCGGTATGATATGCCTCAAATACCCAATTGGGATGCAGTTGATGCAGTTTTCTAAGAGAATCCTTATATGACTCAGGAAATCCCTCCAATAAAAGCTTTGTTTCAAAATCCGTGTCATCGGGTATATCCGGTGTGGGTGTAACACTAGGTGTCTGTACAGGCGGCTGTGACGGCTGCCAAGGATTAACAACTCCTTCCGGCAGCTCTGAGCCCACATAGATATATTCTGCTTGTACATAACCCCGATACTTACTGTTGGAGATTTCATAATATGGCATACTGTTAACCGTTACCACGTCATAAATCTTGACTTTTTCTCCACTGGTTAGAATTACCGGCTGTTCATATAAATCATATAAGAAATCATTCGAAACCAAAATATTATTGTACATATTCAGATATACGGTATTACATACAAAACCATTCTTGGTTTCACCTATATATGTATATATCGGATTGTCCGCAATCTCCAATATCTGATCAGGCACAGGCACCGGTGTAGGAATAGGCGTAGGTGTCGGTGTCGGTGTAACACTTGGTGTGGGTGTTACAGTCGGTATCGGTGTCGGCTCCGGACTAGGCTCAGGTGCCTTGGTTGGTTTAGGCGTAGGAGCTTTTGTCGGCTCCGTAGTCGGCTTAGGTGTCGGTGAGGCTGTGGACGAGTTCTCTGTGTTCTCTGCTCTAAAACCGACCTGATAAGCAGGCGCATATCCGGTATAACTCTTATCTCCTATTTTAAAGGATAGCTTATACCATTTCATACCTGATGAAATAACTTCATCAGTAATGCTGACAGCCTTATTCTTCTTTAAGGAGACAATATTACCCTCATCATTCTTTAAATAAATTGCCTTGTCTCCTGCTTCCTTTCGAATATTTACCTTCGATACCGTTATTTCCGCCTTTATCTTTTTCTTAAGGTTTAATTTAATATATTGACTGGAAACATATCCTGTCGTTGCGGCTTGATTGGCATTCAGACTGATCTGATACCATCTGGTATTGCCCACCAAGGCTTCTCCGATTATTGTGACCTTGCTGTTAAGACTTAATGAGCCTACAGCAGGATTATCCGTGCCGGGTTTACTTCTAATATTCAATGACCTTGCCGTAACCGTGCCTTCGTGCTTGTAGTTTCCGGTTACTCCGCCACTTTCAGGCTTAGGAGTAGGCTTAGGCGTAGGTGTAGCCGTCGGCTTCGGTGTGGGTGTGGCAATCGGTTTGTCTACCCTGATATAGTCACCGTGAACATAGCCCTTTAATGACTTTCCGTTGAATTGCAGGGATACATAGTACCAATCACCATCTTTATCTAATAATGCAACGGTTTCATCCTTACGAAGATATACATATGTACCATCCTGTAGCTGCAATCTTGCTGCAGATGTCGATGGTTTAGTTCTTACATTAAGCGTATCGGCTGTGACTGTTCCTTTTCCTGATGCCGATACAGTGGAGCTATGTATCAAATTAGGTAAGACTAAGATTATACATAATATAATAATTATCCCTTTATGATAAAACCGATTTCTCATCAAGTACTCCTTTCGTACACTAACCACTGTCTCTCTTCTGTCTGCTTTACGATTAACACACACCTCTTAATGTTGATTTTTATCGATAATATGTGTTTTCTATAAAATAAAAAAGAACTATGGCAGTTATGTGGCATTTACTGCATTTCGTGTCATTAGATGCTAAAAACCAATTAATTTACAAGAAAGAGTTTTGCCGGCTTTCCTGCTCAATAAAAAAATCTGCGGTATTATCCGCAGATTGATTTTCCTATATCCCTTCTCATGTACTTGTTTTTAAAATGTATCTTTTCAGTAGCTTCGTATGCCTTGGCTCTGGCATCCACCAAATTGCTTCCAATGGCTGTAACACCGAGCACTCTGCCCCCATTAGTCAGTATATGACCGTTTTCTTTCTTGGTCGCGGCATGGAAAATATAATAATTACTGCTGTCTGAAAAGCTATCCAGTCCCTGTATCTCAAACCCCTTTTCATAATGCTCCGGGTATCCATCGGAAGCAAGAATCACACATACGGCCGCATTATCATCAAATGACAGCTCTATCTGATTCAATCTTCCGTCAATACAGGCTTCAATAACTTCTACCAAATCGTTATTAAGTCTGGGAAGAACCACCTGTGCCTCAGGATCACCAAAGCGGGCATTGTATTCGAGAACCTTCGGACCGTCCTTGGTAAGTATCAGTCCAACAAATAGGATTCCTACAAAATCCCTTCCCTCAGCCTTCATGGCATCCATGGTGGATTGATATATGTGCTTTTTGCAGAAATCATCTATCTCTTCTGTATAGAAGGGACTCGGTGAGAATGTACCCATACCCCCTGTATTTAATCCCTGGTCATTATCCTTGGCTCTTTTATGGTCCTGAGCACTTGTCATGGGTAAAATGTGTGTCCCGTCACAAAAAGCAAGTACAGATACCTCCGGTCCTGATATATATTCTTCAATCACCAGCCTGCTTCCAGATTTGCCAAACTGCTTTTCTATCATAATTGCCTTAACGGCTTTGACCGCTTCATTATAATTCGAACAGATAAGAACACCCTTTCCTAAGGCAAGGCCGTCTGCCTTAACTACAATAGGATAATCGGCGGTCCTAAGATATTCAATTGCATCGTCAGCCGAATCAAAGACTTCATAAGCGGCAGTTGGGATATTGTATTTTTTCATGAGGTTTTTGGAAAACACCTTAGAGCTTTCAATTATGGCCGCCTCTTTCCTGGGTCCAAAAATACGAAGTCCCCTCTTCTCAAAGACATCTACTATACCGGCAGCCAACGGATCATCAGGTCCCACAATAGTGAGATCAATCTTATTCGATAATGCGAACTCTGCAAGCTCCTCATGAGCCATAACGGATATATCAACACACTCTGCACACTCACTGATACCTGCATTACCCGGTGCACAATAGAGTTTCTTCACCTTAGGACTTTGTGAAACCTTCCATGCAATGGCATGTTCTCTACCGCCTCCACCTATGATTAAAACCCTCATTCTGTTACCTCCACGCGATTATAATGACTTTATTCATCTATAATTACCCTATTATCTATAACCCTGACACGATTTTCTGATATAAGCCTTATTGCTTCGGGTAATATAATCCATTCTGCCTGCTCCATTACCCTTTTTTGAAGAGTCTCAGGAGTGTCTCCCTGAAGCACATGAACTTCCTTCTGCAAGATTATCGGGCCTGTATCAGTCCCCTCGTCTACAAAATGAACAGTAGCTCCTGTTATTTTTACCCCACGCGATAATGCAGATTCGTGAACCTTAAGTCCATAGTAACCCTTGCCACAAAAGGATGGTATTAGTGACGGATGTACGTTTATTATCCTATTCTTATAATGCCTTACTATTTTTAACGGTAATATCAACAAAAAGCCCGC
>JGI24712J26585_10003085_pt1 | contig 13304 bp, 10 predicted proteins | sample BioPla3DNA2_FD_26585 | JGI IMG/M metagenome (IMG submission 26585) | reverse complement strand
CTCCGGATTCGGGCACAGGCCGTTGAAGTAAACCCTGTCAACATGGGGTATGAATCCCCAATCCGTCATATCGTTTACCTGATAGGTCGGAAGATACCCGGTAATAAGTATTTTGTCGTCCCCTCCCTCCGGCGGGGTAGTCGTGTTCCAGGAATCAAGCCCGACATCATTGACGTCCCCGATGGTGACCCCCGCCTCGGCAATATTCTCGCAAGGGAATTGGAGCATCCTGTAATACTTGCCCGCTTCAAACGGTATGGCCGGTTTTTGGGTTTCGTAAGCCACCGCCCCTCCATCGTAGAATTCGAATACCATCTCCTTGTCCGCAAGGCTCGCTCCCGTTATCGCCGGATTCATCCACAGTACCAACTTCACGACAGTGGTGTCCGAGGCNGAAACGACTATGGCAGGATCGAAATTCAACGTTATGCTGCTCGACTTTTCGGTGTACGAAACATTGCCTGCTCCGTCNAACACCGCCCGCGTTACGAAATANTCGGCTACGGGAGCGATCAATTTTATCGCGGATATATTGAGCTGTTCGCTGAAAGAGAGCGTAAGGGGCAACTCCAACACCGATGTGCTTACCGATATGGAGGAAGCCGCGGCCTGATTATTGGTAAATTGGAAAGCCTGCGAGGAGGACATGATCATATTGTCGCCGACAAATCGGTCGGCAGTGCCGGTCATCGAAAAGTTCGGCCCGAAATTGACCGCCAGACCCGTACCGGAAGTAAAAGAGACGGAATCACGTGGCGCATAGACAGCATAATAATCCACCTGATTCTCGAAGTCCGACGACACCGTTTTAAAAAGGCCGACAGAGGTTCCCGCTCCCTCGTCCAAAGTGAAAATGGCGCTGACGGTATTGTTGAATACCGTTATTTTATCGGAGAGTTCCCACGTAACGGGCCTTTTGCCGTTGACCGCATCACCGATCAGCGCCCGGGTGGTTGAGCCGAGCCAAGACCGATCTTCCATTCCGACGGATTGCCTTCCGTCGGATCTTTTATTTCATTCTCGTACTGTTCCGAACACGATACCATGCCCGCGAGGAACAACGACATAAAAAACAAGATACGATTTTTCATATTTTGATTTTTAAGGGTTAATAATCCAATTATCCAACATCATATCATTGACATCTTCGATGGCAACCCCTGCCTCGACCAAGGAACCTGCGTTGGCCATCGTCAACGCCCGCAGTAGGGAGAGCGGGTTGGAATACGAGATGTCCTGAGCAAGTTCCCACACCATAACCCCTTTGATCCTCTTTCTCCGAAGATACTCCCCCTTCTGCGAAATCAGAGTGTATCCGTTATATAAGAAGGTCTTGCCCCCTTTGACGAAAGAGTTCACATCGGGAGAGAGGTTTGGAACACTTTCGTACACCTCCCGGTATGTCACGGCCTCCGTATCCTTCAAATTATCGGTTCGCCCGTAGAAAGGCACTCCGACGAGCAGTTTCTCCTTCGGAACGCCCACTTCCAGATATTCGTCTATCGCCCTTGTGAAGATCGACATCGGAACATGTTCTCCGTTCTCGAATCGCGTGTAACACATCATGTTTATCTCGTCCAGCGCCCCTATGAGATTGCCGGCGCGGCNGGGGTGACGGGAACTGATCGCAGCGGTGAGACCNTTGTCGGGGAAGCGCTCCTTGATCGCTTGCAGAAAGACCAAATANGCGNCGTCGTCCACGCGCGGACCCTCCCAGTCTATGTCGATCCCGTCAACAGCGCCGTATATCCCGTTCTCTCTCAGATAGGCATCGAAAGCGTCAAGATAGGGAGGTATTTTTCGGGGATTGAGACAAAGTTCGGCCATCGCATCGGGACGGAATCCCCGGCCGCCTCCAATCGAGAGGTAAACCTCGCATCTGCCTTGTATTTTCCCCAAGGTCGTCAAAAGGTTCTCCGTGTAGCCCGCTACGGGATCGAACACACCCTCCGGATTCGGGCACAGACCGTTGAAGTAAACCCTGTCAACATGGGGTATGAATCCCCAATCCGTCATATCGTTTATCTGATAGGTCGGAAGATACCCGGCAATAAATATTTTGTCGTCGTCCGGAACTGTAGGGTCGCTCCATTCGTCGAGCTCTTCATCCATGTCCTCAAGCCTCATTTCTCCGTTCCAATCGCCTGTCCGGTTCTGTACAATGCGGTGGGTAATAATCTTGCTGCCGACCACGAATCTAACTTCCCCCGTTCTCTGTTCCGAGGTTGTATTTTCCTTTACCGAGAGGAGTAAAACTCCGTTCCCCGATCCTCTTGCAGAACCCTGCAATCCCCTCTCTCCGAAAAATATCCAACCCTGCAGAGATGAAACGAACCAATCGGCATTCGACGTTACATTTACAGTTATCTCCACTGGTTTTGGGCCTATGACTTGCGAGGAGGGAAGGTCCGACAATAGATAATAGCTGTCCGCATCGCAACCTCCTCCCAACGACAGTGTCGCCAGCAGCAGTGCAAATAGTGCATGTCTAGGATATTCCCTTTTCATGGCCAAATTATCCATCCCAGAAGTTCAACTGGAAGAACTGTAACCGAACTCCCCGGCGCAGAACCCCAAAAAACAGCGTAAAAAAGAGAGTCTCTTCATTTCCAACCTTGTGCTTTTCAGGTAATACTGCCAACCTAAATCGGTTTAGGTACAAATATATGAATAATTCTGTATAATCCAAAAAAAATCACAAATATTTTCTAACGTTTAAATATTATATAAAAAGAATATAGTTATCAATTGATAATCGAGACGATTCCAATTACTTTTAGGTGTTAGGCAAGCCTGTCTGGTGCGGAGCGCAAACAGTTGACCAAGCTTTGGAAGCCCGGTCGGATGCCGGACTAATCCACCCTTCGGGCTAACATCCTACTGGCGGGAGGCGTCGCCGGTACAGCCCAAATGCGCGGGCGACGTTAGAGGGATGCCTCCGCACACAAAAAAGGCCGACCAAATTATTTTTTGGTCAGCCTCCCGTCAAAATTCATGAAAAGCTTATTGGAGCGTGCCTTCCTCAGCAGCCTTGATCATGTTCTCGTTGGCTGTAATGAAGATCTCTACCCGACGGTTCTGCGCCCTGCCTTCCACGGTCTCATTGCTGGCGACCGGCTGGGAATAGGATTTGCCTTCCGTGGTCATACGGCTCGAAGCGATGCCGCAATTCTTTAGATAGGTAGCGACGGATTCCGCGCGTCTGTTGGAGAGTCTTTCGTTCACGGCATCCGAGCCGGTGTTGTCGGTGTGGCCGTAGATGGTGATGTCGGTCTCCTGCATATCCTGCATCTTCGTAGCGAATTCGGAAAGTTCGTTCTTNGAAGNCTGGGAAAGCGTAGAACCGTTGAGCGGGAAGAGGATTCCACTGTCGAAGGTCACCTTNATAGCCTGCAGACCGTTCTGGTCCTCCACCGTTTCCACCTTCGCGTTTTCAAGGGCTTCGAGTTCCTCGGCCTTCTTGTCCATCTTCTTGCCGATCACGGCGCCCGCGCCCGCGCCGACCGCGGTTCCGATCGCAGCGCCGATGGCAGCACCCTTCGTGTCACCAATCGCCGCNCCGATGCCGGCGCCGATCACGGCACCCGCACCTGAACCGATCAAAGTCCCTTTGCCCGTCTTGGACATCGTTGAGCAGCCCTGAAAGATGACAGCCGCGCACAGGAAAAGCAATAAAATTTTTTTCATAATGAAAAGTTGATTAGAAATAAGAATTTATTCTTCAAAATTTTGTACAATATACGCATATTTATCAAAAAAAGGGCCAGACCTTTCAGGTCCGGCCCATAATATAAAGTCTTCCAGCCGATTATTTGCTGATCACGCGAGCCATTTCGCACACCTTGGCGCTGTAGGCCCATTCATTATCGTACCAGGAACAAACCTTCACAAANGTNGGATCAAGCTGAATCCCGGCCTTCGCATCAAAGATGGAAGTGTGNGCATCGCCACGGAAATCAGTGGAAACAAGCGGTTCGTCGCAATAAGCGAGAATGCCCTTCAGTTCGCCTTCGGCTGCTTCCTTCATGGCAGCGCAGATCTCGTCATAGGTGGTAGGCGTGTTGAGCTCCACGGTGAGGTCGACGAAGGAAACATCGGAAGAAGGAATACGGAGGGACATGCCGGTGAGTTTGCCGTTGAGCTGAGGAAGAACCTTTCCGACTGCCTTCGCGGCTCCCGTGGTGGAGGGAATGATGTTTTCAAGGATTCCCCGTCCGCCTCTCCAGTCCTTCTTGGAAGGACCGTCGACGGTCTTCTGGGTCGCGGTGGCGGCATGTACAGTGGTCATCAGACCTCTCTTGAGGCCAAATTTATCATTCAGAACCTTGGCAAGGGGAGCCAAGCAGTTCGTGGTGCAGGAAGCGTTGGAAATGATGTCCTGACCGGCATAGGTCTTATGATTGACACCGTAAACAAACATCGGGGTGTCATCTTTGGAAGGAGCGCTCAAGATTACCTTCTTCGCCCCCGCTTCGATGTGCTTGCGCGCCTTCTCGTCCGTGAGGAAGAGACCGGTCGCTTCCACGACCACTTCCGCGCCGACCTCATCCCATTTGAGATTCGCGGGATCCATCTCCGCAGTCAGACGAATCTTCTTGCCGTTGACCACCAGATAGTTCCCCTCCACGGAAACCGTTCCCTTGAACCTTCCATGAACGGAATCATACTTGAGCATGTAAGCGAGATAATCGGGATCAAGGAGGTCATTGATACCCACGACCTCGATGTCATTCGAGAAGTTTTCGAAAGCGGCACGGAAGACCATGCGGCCGATACGGCCAAATCCGTTAATTCCAAGTTTTACCATTTTTAAAAAAATTAAATTATATTATTATAGATATAGCACTTACTCTAACTAACAGCGTGGTTTTTCCCTGCTGCTAATGCCGTGCAAAATTACCAAAAAATTGCGGAATTCAATATATTTGTAGACGAAAAATATCGGAATATGCGAAACAATCTCCAAATCTTGGTTACAAACGACGATGGTTACCAAGCCAAAGGCATCCAAACCCTCGCCCGGATCATGCAGCGATTCGGCAACGTAACTGTCGTCGCTCCCAAGGTGCATCAGTCGGGCATGTCACTGGCCGTTTCCATGGGATGCAAGGCCATTGCGGCCAAGGCGTTGGGAAAAAGGGAAGGGGCGGACTGGTACTATGTGGACGCCACGCCTTCCAGCTGCGTGAAATTCGGCATCGACAACATTCTCGCGAACGCGCGGCCGGACGTAGTGGTCTGCGGCATCAATCACGGATCCAACGCAGCGACCGGGGCCAACTATTCGGGTACCATCGGCGCCGCCGAGGAAGCGGCGATCAACAGAATCCCGGGCATCGGAGTATCCTTGACTTCGATGGACCCGGATGCGGATTTCTCCGTCGTCGAGACCTTCTTTCCCGATCTCTTCGAAAAGCTCATGGGAAACCTTCCGGAGCGGTTCGGGATTTTCTACAACATCAATTTCCCGAATCTGCCGGTTTCCCGCATCCGGGGAGTCCGGGTCGGCCACCAAGGAATCGGGCACTGGGAACGCGAATTCCAACCCTGGGATGTNACATTCTTCACGCGAATGGGNATCAAACCCGAAGACTACGGCCANACTTCGAATCCGACCCGGGAAGAAGGAGAATCTTTATANATGATGGTAGGTGATTTCGTGGACGATTCTCCTGCCGGCGACCGGTTCGCCGACCACCACCTCCTTGAGGACGGCTACATTTCGATTGTTCCCCACAACCTCGACTTCACCGACTACCGGGAAATCGAGCGGCTGCAACCATTCTTCAACAAGTAATTTCGCAGCAGATCACCCATCTGCTTGCTAAAACCTGATTCAAGGCAATGCGGTACTACATCATAGCGGGAGAAGCGTCCGGTGATCTGCATGGGTCGAACCTGATGAAAGGACTGTACGCCGAAGATCCGCAGGCGGACATCCGGTTCTGGGGCGGCGCGGAAATGAATGCCGTTTTCCGGACGCGCCAGACCGGTGANGGACTGGTACGGGACTACCGGGACGGGGCCGTCATGGGCTTTACCCAAGTTCTTCTCTACGCTCNTAGATTCGCAAAACGCATCGCNGACTGCACGGCCGACCTCTTGCGCTGGAAACCCGATGCGGTCATCCTCATCGATTACCCCGGATTCAATTTCCGCATNGCGGAATTCGCTCACAAANCCGGATTCAAGGTCTTCTACTATATCGCGCCGAAAGTCTGGGCCTCCCGGGAANGCCGAATCCGTAAACTCAAATCGNACGTCGACAAACTTTTCATCATCTTCCCCTTCGAGATTCCATATTTTACAGAGAAAGGTGTGGATTTCCGGTACGAGGGCAATCCCCTCGTCGATGCCATCGACGGATCGACGGCCATACAAAAGACCCGCTCGGAATTCCTGGCGGAGAACGACCTTCCGGACCGTCCCATAATCGCCTTGCTCGCCGGATCCCGGAGCGGAGAGATCCGTTCCATGATGCCCACCTTCATGGCGTTCGCGGACCGGATGCATGCCCTTCCTGAATATGCCGACTGGCAGTTCGTGGTAGCGGGAGCGCCCTCCCGGAGTCTGAACGACTACACCCCCTACCTCTCTGCGAAGCCGGAAAGAGCGGCCTATATACGTATTGTCTTCGGACAGAGCGGCGCGGTAATGCGACATTCCGAGGCGGCCGTCATCAATTCCGGAACCGCGTCCCTGGAATGCGCCCTCGTCGGCACGCCCCAGGTGGTTGGCTACCGCGCCTCACAGATCAATTTTCTGATCGCCCGTAAACTCATCAAAGTGAAGTGGATCAGCCTCGGCAATCTCATCCTGAACCGCACCTGCTTCCGCGAGCTGCTGCAGTACTATTTCACACCGGAAAACGTGCTGACCGAAGTTCGGAGACTGATCGAGGACGAGGCATACCGGGAGCGGATGCGCGATGGCTACCGGACAATCCGCAAAGCGCTCGGCGATACCGGCGCATCTGCCCGGGTGGCGCGCGCGATGATCGAAGAAATAAAGAACAAACAGTAATTCCCTTCCCAGGAATCAGTACTGACGGTGGCCGAAAATCGCCGTGCCGATGCGAATGATCGTAGCTCCGTATTCAAGGGCGATGCGCCAGTCCCCGGACATGCCGATCGACAATTCCGTAAAATCGGACAACTGGGGAAACGCAGCATTCATACGCTGCTTGAGGTCCCGGATTCTGGCGAAATCGGAACGGATGACGGACTCGTCATCCGTAAAGGTCGCCATCCCCATCAAACCCCGAAATCGAACATGGCCATAAACGCCGTCAGCATATTCACTGAGCACGGAAACGATCCCGACTTCATCGAAGCCGCCTTTGGTCTCCTCCGCGCCGAGATGGAATTGGAGCAGGGCATTTATGGTTTTGCCGTTGGCTGCGCCCCATCGGTCAATCGCCTGAAGAAGGCGCAGCGAGTCCACGGACTGGACAAGCCGGGCATACGGAAGCACCAGTTTCAACTTGTTGGTCTGAATATGGCCGGTAAAGTGCCATTCCACATCGGAAGGCATCCGGGGAACTTTCGCGCAGAATTCCTGCGGGCGGTTCTCGGCGAAACAGCGCTGGCCGGCCTCGTACGCCTCCATCATCGTCTCGACCGGATGGAATTTGGAAACGGCTACCAACTTCACCCCTTCGGGCAAAGCCCCACGAATCCGCGCAAGATTCTCCTGAATCATCTTCGACCTTTCTTAGCCTGTTCACGCTGCATCTGCTGCTGCATCCGCTGCGCCTCTTCCAGACGCTGCTGCCACTTGCTCTTCGGGGCCTTCTTTCCCTCGGTCGCTTTGAGCCTTGCCAGGATCTCTTCGGGATGCACGAACCACTTCTTGATCACCCAAGTCTGGCCCATCGTGATAAGGTTCGAAAGCAGGTAATAGTAACTTAAACCGGAAGAAAGGTTGTTGCAGATGAAGAACATCATGATCGGCATCATCCACTTGCTCATGAAAGTCATGCCCGCCATATTCGGATCGCTCGCGTTGGGCTGCTGGCTCATCGTGATCTTCGAATAAAAGAACATGGACAGGGCCATCAGGAGCGCGAAAAGTGAAAGGTGATCTCCGATGAGCGGAAGACGGGTCCCGAAATTCAGGATGGAATCGTAGGAACTCAGGTCATCAGCCCACAAGAAGGACTGCTGACGGAGTTCGATGGATGCCGGGAAGAACCGGAACATGGCCCAGAGGATCGGGAACTGAAACAGCATCGGGAGGCATCCTCCCAGGGGACTGATGCCGGCGCGACGGTAGAGATCCATTTGCGCCTGCTGCTTCTTCATCGCATCCTCCTGCTTGGGGAACTTCTCGTTAAGTTTATCGATCTCCGGCTTGAGCACCTGCATCTTCGCTGTGGAAGAATAGGACTTGAAAGCGAACGGGAACACCACGATCTTGATGATGATCGTCATCAGCAGGATGATGATTCCGAAGTTGTCGATGTAGCGGTGCAGGAAGTTGAAGAGCGGAATGATCACAAGCCGGGTGAACCATCCGACCAGCCACCCGCCCAGGGGAATGATCTTTTCATACCGCAGGTCGTAGGATTTCAAAGTCTGAAAATGGTTCGGGCCGAAGTAGAACTCGAAGGGGATTATCATTTCGCGCTGACCCGGTTTGAAATCGGAACGGAGCCGGGATTCAAAGGTCATCAGGTTGCGGCCTTCATCATCTTCCGGGAAAAACTGCACCCTGAAATCAGCGGAAGAAAATTCCTGCGGGGCATGGAAAATCGCGGAAAAGAACTGCTGCTGGCAGGCAACCCAAGACACCCGGGCGTCAACCCTGCGTTCTGCATTCTTGCCGCCNCGGCCCAGGAATTCCGGCTTCTTTTCTCCCGTGAAATAGTAGTTCATTTTTGAGTACTGAACCTCGTTCCTGTACCCCTTTTCCATCCGGGGCATGGTCACGAAATAGTCAATGTCCAGTGTGGAAACGTTCCCGGGAATGATTTGTTCCATCCCGACAAACGACAATTGGTTCATGACGGAATAGGAGCCTTCCCGGATGGAATACCGCTGTTCGATGTAGCCTCCGTTCTCGAAAGGGAGACGCATGGCCAGAGCGGTATCACTCTGTTCCGCCAGCGTGAAATTAAAGTCCGAAGTGTTGATGTATTCTCCCGTGTACACCTGCACGGCATAATGGCTGTTTTCAGGCTTGAAAATATACAGATCCGTGCTGTCGTAGTTCTTGTAGTCCTTCAGCATCACCGAATACGGCTGCGCGCCCTTGGTCGTGAAGGCAACTTCCATCTTGTCGTTGGAGAGCACGTAGACCTGGCCTTCCACAGTCAACGCCGATTCAAGCAGGGAATCCCGGTACACATTCGCCGGGCGCGGCTGTGCCACCCCGGCGGAATCCGGCGCCGCGCTGTCCAGGGCGGAAGCATGCGCAGCGGCGAGGGAGTCCGCCAGTTGTTCTACGCGCGCAATCGAATCGAGCTGTGCCTGATAGGCGGCCTGTTTTTGATACTGCTTGTTTTGATAGAAAGTAAAACCGAAGAGGAGCAGTCCCATCAGGACGATGCCGATGATTGTATTCTTGTCCATAATGATTTATTTCTCCTCGACGTTCTGCTCGATCTTTCGGATCTTTTCTTCCAGCTCCTTGAGTTCGAGCTTCGCAGCATCGATGCGGTTCTGCATCTGCTTGATCAGGGGTTCGGAATTCTTGGAGGCTGAGAAGAAACCGATGTTGTTCTCGTAGGTGTCGATATCCTGCTGAAGTTTGTTGTACTGTTGTACAAGCCTGTCTTTTTCGGTCATCGGCGTCCGGGAGCCTCCGGAAAAGCGCTGGCCGCCCCGGGAAGGTCTGGGATTGAAATCGGGGAACTTGGTCTGCATCGCATCCGAGTAAGCTTTCATGATCGCGTCCTTCTCCTTGAAGGGCACATANCCGATCGACTGCCAACGGGCAGCGAAATCCTGTGCGGCAGCCTGATCAGCAGCGGANTCCCCCGAAGAAGCATAACCCTCGATTTCATCGAGGAGCGCCCGCTTCGCCTTCAGGTTGGCGACGTAGTTGTTCTCCGGTCTATAGTTCTTGTCCCGTTCATTGAAGAACGCATCGCAAGCCGCGCGGAAGCGCTTCCAGAGTTGTTCTGACCTCTTGCGCGGGACCGCTCCGATTTCCTTCCACTGTTTCTGCAGCGCGATGAAGGCATCGGTGCCTTTTTTCCAGTCCGTGCTGTCCTTCAGGGCTTCCGCCTGCTCGATCAAAGCGAGNTTCTTCTCCATGTTCTCGTTCATCGCCTCCTTGAACTGGGCGTAGTACTCCCGTTTTCTNCCGTAGAACTTGTCGCAGGCGGCCCGGAAGCGGTCGTATATCTTCTGGTTTTCCTTCTTCGTGGCAAAGCCGATGGTTCTCCAGGTCTTCTGGATTTCTTCGATTTCCTTCGAGAGCGAATTCCAGTCGCCGGAAGACTTGACCTCCTTTTCAGCGATCGCCTCTACCTGCTCGCAAAGTTCGGTTTTGCGGACCAGATTCTCCTGTTGCTTTTCCTTCTGGCCTTCAAAGTGGGCTTGGTACTTCTTGTTGATAACAGCGGTGGCGGCCCTGAAGCGCTCCCAGATGGAATCCCGGAATTCTTTGGCCACGGGGCCGAATTCCTTCCATTGCTCGTGCAACTTCTGGAGTTCCCGGAAAGCTTCCACGACATTGTCATTCTCAGAGAGTTTTTCGGCAGCTTCGCAGAACCGCTCTTTTACTTCGAGGTTCTTCTGGAAGTCAAGATCGCGGAGTTCCCGGTTGATCTTGACCATGTCGTAGAAGGTCTCGACATGGAACTGATACGTGTCGTTCAAGTTGCGGAACTTGGTCGCAGGCACGGGACCGATTTCTCTCCAGCGCGATTGAAGTTCCCGGAAAGCGGGGAAGGTAGAACTGACATCCTCCTGCTTTTCGAGCAGCGCCTTGAGGTCTTCTATCACCGCTTGCTTCTTGATATAATTCTCTTCCCGCTGCGAATCCAGTTGACGGTTGTACTCCGCGCGTTCCTTCTTGTAATGCGAATACACCCCTTTGAAAGCAGCCTCGATGGCCTCGAACGGATTCTCCTTTACCTCTTCCGNGNCCGGAACGGAAACTTCTTCAATGACGTCCTCCCGGGACGAAGGTTCATCCACTTTGGAACCCAGTCCGGCTTCAGCCTTATCTTTGGAAAGCCTTCTGTAGAAAGCGGACTTGATCGCCTCCGCCTCCTTGTAACGCTTCATCCGGTTATCATCCTGGGTCAATTTATCAAACAAATCGGAAAGCTCGGCCAAAGACAACGCCGACAGATCGACCGGCTTCTTTTCCGCTTTCTCTTCCGCTTGGGACTCTTCTTCCGGCATTTCTGCAGGTTCGACCTTAAGTGCCTCCGCAGGTTCTTCCGCAGGCTCCTCTACAGGCTCTTCAACCGGTTCCTCTACAGGTTCCTCCGCAGGTTCCTCAGCAGGCTCCTCCATAGGCTCTTCAGCCGGTTTCTCTGCAGGTTTCTCCACAGGCTTTTCAGCTGGTTCCTCTACAGGCTCTTCAGCCGGTTCCTCAGCAGGTTCCTCAGCAGGCTCCTCCATAGGCTCTTCAGCCGGTTTTTCTGCAGGTTTCTCCACAGGCTTTTCAGCTGGTTCCTCTACAGGCTCTTCAGCCGGTTCCTCTGCAGGCTTTTCTGCCGGCTCCTCTATAGGTTCCTCAGCAGGCTCTTCCGCTGGCTCCTCTACAGGCTCTTCAGCCGGTTTCTCTGCAGGTTTCTCCACAGGCTCTTCAACCGGTTCCTTCGCAGGTTCCTCTACAGGCTTTTCCTCCTTCGTTTCTTCCACTACAACTTCTTCAGCAACCTCTTCAACTTTCGTTTCTTCTGCCTTTTCGTCGATCGTCTTCGGAGTCTCTTCTACATCTGGGGTCCGGTTCACCCCAGGAACATTATCTTCACTCATTAAGCAACAGTATTAGGAGTTCTACATCACTACAAAATCCTTGCAGCCTACAAATATACCCAAATTCCTGAAAAAACGCTATTTTTGCAAAAACGAAGAGGAGAAACATGCGCATCGACATCCTGACGGTCGTCCCAGAACTTCTGGAAAGCCCGCTCGGTCATTCCATCGTAGGCAGGGCCATCAAGAAGGGACTCGTGGAAATCCAAGTCCACAACATACGGAAATACGGAATCGGTCCCCGGGCAACGGTCGATGACTATTGCTACGGTGGGGATGCCGGCATGGTCATGATGATCGAACCAGTGGAAAAGATGATCGAGGATCTCAAGTCCGAACGTGATTACGACGAAATCATCTACCTCTCCCCCGACGGAGAATTGCTCAACCAAGGTATCTCCAACGAACTTTCTCTGCTGAACAACATCATTCTGCTCTGCGGTCACTACAAAGGGATTGACGAACGAATCCGAGAGCATCTGGTAACCCGCGAGATCTCTGTCGGAGACTATGTCGTAAGCGGCGGCGAAATCCCGGCCGCCCTGCTCGCGGACTCAATCGTCCGGCTTCTGCCCGGAGCGTTGACGGATGAAACTTCTGCCCTGAGCGACAGTTTTCAAGATGGACTCCTGTCTCCCCCCGTCTACACCAGACCGGCGGACTACAAAGGCTGGAAAGTGCCGGAGGTCCTGCTCAGCGGAAATCCGAAATTGATCCGGGATTGGCAGGAAGAGCAAGCGATGGAGCGTACCCGNCGTCTCCGNCCNTCATTANTGGAAAAAGTTGATAATCAAACAGTAAAAAATAAACGAGACTAAAACGTTTCATTTTTTTGAAAAAACTGCTTGCCAAATTGCTTTTTTTGACTACATTTGTCATGGGAATGAGTTAAAACGTTGCAGGCCTTTTTCACCGCAACACATTTTGGACTCCACAGGCGCGCTGAGCGCACCTGTCTCTAGCTAACAAATTATTGACCTTCTTTCAATAAGGTAACGCACTGCTAACTAACCGTAAAAGCCCGCTGAGAAGCGGGCTTTACTATTATGTCCTTCGGGATTCATCCAGGGCTGCGGCAAGGGGCGGCGCAACTTGAACAGGGCGCGCAACTCCGTCCGAGACCGGATCGACGGAGAGCCAGTGGAGCCTAAGGTCTTGCTGCACAATGCGTAAATGATATTTCATCTCCGGTTTCGGCAGGAGATGAATACGGCTCAATGGACGGATGATCAGATTGTTGCCCTCCACTGGACACGCCGAGAGATGTATCGTCCTGAAAAAAGTTTACCAAAAATCGGTAAACAAAATGTCAGTTATCAGTTACAAACGAATCATGAGGCTGGAGAGTGCAGTTCTGCGTGAGTA